>JAEEGL015791163.1_pt1 | contig 19294 bp, 15 predicted proteins | sample 9134231 | NCBI WGS metagenome assembly JAEEGL01 (sample SAMN16246548, study PRJNA631951) | gut metagenome | biome: gut microbiome; feature: rumen; material: fiber-attached | host: Bos | place: Iran: Karaj | collected 2018-10
ATCTACTTTTTCAAATGGAGAAATCTTCTTATATACAGGTACATGTGTTGAATTAGTAAAGTATTCTTTATATTCTTTTTCACCATCTTCTCTTACATAATATGTTACATTTTCAATCTCTCCATATTTTGTTCTGAATTTTTTCATAGCAGTATAACAAAGACTTTCAGCAGGAGTATAATAAACACCAAAATTAAGAGAATATTTAGCTTTATATTCATTACATTTATCCCAATAAAGTTTTTCTATTCTCTTTGCAAGCTTCATACCCTTTGCAGAACATTGATCTTCTCCAATTAAAAGATATAATGTTTCAGATACACCGAGTTCACCAATTGTTAATGTACCATGTTTTAATGCTGATACGATACCTTCTTCCGGATGATAACCTTCCATCGTACCATTTTCATACATAAATGTAGCTGATTTAGGACTTTGTGAGGCAATCCATCTAAATCTTTCAATGAGACCGTCTTTTGTCTCATTCATCTTTTGCTCAAGTATTTTGAAGAATTCATTTACAACATCTTCTTGTGCAGGCTCTCCTGTTTCTTCATCTCTTCTTATATTTGAACTTTCTCTTGCCATCATAGCAATAGTAGGAAGAATAATTGTTGCAGGTGCTATATTACCTCTACCATCTTTCTGGGCGCCTGATACAAATGTAGTATTTATATCATTAAATCTCTCTTCAAGAAATGCTTTAATACTTCTCTTATATTCTTCTAAGTAATTGATATCCAAACCATTGACTGTTCTGCATCCCATTGTACTGAATAATTCAGATGGCCTTTCATTATAAGTTACATGTAATTCATCATCTAAATCAAATATATCCTTATATTCTGGATATTTCTTAAATAATTCAATAAGTTTTTCCCTGTCACTATCTGGAAGTGTATCAATATATCCTTGCTTATCACTTCTATCTTTTTTGAACCATGCAATTTGATTAGACCAATCACAGTTTGCATAATTAGGATAAAGTCTCTTTGTACTTGATTCAAGAGCAAGAAGTTTCAAATCATAATTAGGTGTACCTGGTTTATCATTAATTCCTTTCTTATATTGGAAAATACCGCATGGGAATATAGAAGTTTTTTCATATTTACCAAGACCTTCAATAGAAACATCAAGAATTGCCTTTGTAATCATTCTACCTTCTTCAAGTGTACATGTACCATAATTTATGCTTGTAAATGGAAGTTGATTTCCTGAACGTGATTGAAGTGTATTCAAATTATGATACATTCCTTCTACTGCTTGATGAATTTCTTTCTTAGTCATATCAAGAGCATATAAATATGCTTTATTTGAAAATGATGAATAAAATATATCATTAATAGATAAATCTTTTAATTCTTCTCTTGTTTTCTTTTGTATAGTACATTCATCTATATAATTTATTCCATCACAGAAATGTTTAAAGAAACTCATTCTTACATAAGGAACCATTGTCCAATCAAGATGCGTTGCAGATACACCGCCAAATTGCTGTAATGATTGTAATTGAAAAATAACGGCTACAAGTTGCATTGCTGTATTTACTGAACTTGCGCCACGTACATCTGTCTGTCTTGTATTAAATCCATTCCAAAGTAATTTGTCAAATGGAATAGAATCACAATTATGCATACCTACTGCATAACTATCAAGATCATGTACATAAGAAATATTATCTTCATGATTCTTACGAGTAGTTTTACTCATACAGTTTTTAAGAGCATAATCTTTTGTAACTACTCTTGCAGCTTCTCCTATTCTACCGCCAAATGATGCTTCATCAAGATTGGCATTTTGATTTTCAACATCTTTACCTGAAAGTTTTCTTTTAATTTCTTTACCAAATAAAGATTTCTGTTCTCTGACTTCTTCTCTCTTTTTCCTGTAAAGAATAAATGTCTCAGCAGCTTTAAACTTATTCTTCTTAATTAGAAAATCCCTTAAAGTATCTTGGATATCTTCAATCGGCATTACGAAATCATCATCTTTCTTAGCTATAATATTATCAAAATGTTCCTTTAATTGTTCAATAAACTTTTCAGGAACTTCTTCACCGATAGCCGAGAATACTTTCGTAACAGCATTTTCTATCTTTTCAAAATTATATTGCTGAATGCCTCCATCACGTTTCTCAACCTTCATATTTGTATATTTCGTATATATTTTTATTATCGTCTTGTTTATAAAAATAAGCTTTATTTTTTAAATTATTTTTATACATAAATATTTGATAATCAATACGTTATATTAAACTATCTCATTACCAAATAAATAATGAAAATAACTATAAAAAAGAAATTCTATATATTAATATAGAATTTCAAGATACGATTTACTTATATTATTTCATTATAAATTAATGCTATTTTATCAGCCACATTTTTAATATCATTAGTTTCATATAAATCAATTAGATACTTATCACAAGTACATTTTACATTATTATACCGATAAAAATTTTCTGTGCAAAAACAAATTAATTTTCCATTCGGTCCATACAATCCCAATTCAAGTAAAGAAATAGGACTTTTAGAATTATATGCAAAATACATTATAATTAAATCTGCTTCATCAAGATGGTCTTGTTCCCATTTAATTTGATTAATTACATCCTCATTGGTTGCATTTGGATTCCAATTATCTCTTCTTGGATTAAAAACAATAATATCTTTTCCATCTTCCGCACCTAATGAAAAATCATATCCACTTCCTAAATCTATTTCATTATCCGGTGTACAATTATATAATGACAATCGCCAAATTAAAGTTTCTTGCCAATTATAACTATCTCCATTATCTATTGTACCAGCCAGAAAAATTTTAAAACTATCTTTATCATATTCTTCCCTATGTTTAGGGTAATGTCTTTAAGTATCTGGTGTAATTTCTATAATCATAATTATACAGTAATTATATTTTCTTCAATCAATCTTGTTATAATATCATATAATGCTTGATATCTTGAACTAAACCATTCTTGATCTTCAAAAAGTAAATCAAGTTTAGCTTCTCCTTCGTTTATTTTGTAAACTTTATAATAATATCCTACATGTGTAGTTAAAGCAAAAGTAAAACAAGGCTCAAATTCAATTACTATTCCTATTTCAAGCAATTTATCAAGAACTTCACTAATATAAGGGGCATAATAATATTTACCATGAATATTATCTCCCTCAGTAATTAAATCACCTTCTTTATAATGAGTTACCCCAAGATAATTATCATAAGTTACATCTACATCTTCTGCTGCATAATAATCGCTATTCAAATCACTGAATATAGTATTATTAAGCAATTTTGCTAATTTATATGTTACATGATCATTTACCATAAGTATATACCAAAATATAATTCATCAACTTCTTTGGGTTCATCTTCCCATTTTAATTCAGGGAAACCATCTTCATTAAGCGGTCTCCAACAACAAGATTTATTTATATCATAATCCCAATGCCATCTAAACCCTTCCCTAATAGGTTTATCCTTAAAAGCATTTAGCATGCCATCTTTATCTCTTGCTACGTATATCATTTTCTATTTTATTTATTTCATATTTTAAATCCCTATTAAAACAATTATTCATTTCTTTTAATATACAATGTTTAGTAAATGGATTAAAATTATTAATATCATATACTAATTCATCGAAATTAAAATATAAATATATATACAAATCGCGACTGACAGTATTTTGTATTACATTTTCTTCATATTCATAATATGATCTTATCTTTTCAAGATTTTTAGGAAATGCTCTATAGATAGTTATAAATACATTATCAAATGGTAAATTATATTTGTTTATAATACCTTGATCAACATCAATAAAACTGATAAGTTCTCCTAAATATCCGAAATTAAAATTTAAAATTTCACATATTTGATTTACAAATTTATACCAATCAGTATTATATTGAACAGCAAACATATCCGTATATTTTCCGGATATTTTATCATCATAATTAGATATATTAAAAAATTTAGATTTCATCTTTTTTATTTAATATTTCTTTTTCTTCTTTTTCTTGAATTGAAATTAAATCATCTCTTTCAACAACATTCTTTAAAAATCTCGGATTAAATACCCATTGGCCATCACCTTTTTTAAAATCATTATAATATCCAAGTTCTTTATTTGTTTGTTTAAGATCACCATTAAAATAATTATATGTAAGCAAACTTTCCCAATAATCATCATTAGCAGTAAAATCTTTATCATTTTCCATTGGAAAATATGCGGTTATAGATATTGCAAATCCAAAAAATACAATAGTAAAATGTGGCGGAAATTCAAATCTAAAATCAGATTCTGTCCATTTCGTTTTATACATCATATCATCATCATACCAATGAAAAGCAAGCCATATAGGTAATTGGTATACAGGTTTAAATAATTTAGATAAAATAGGATGTCTTTGCTTACCAGAATCAGTCCACCAGCAATTTACTAATCTTGCATAGTCATATTCGGTTTCATAATCGCTATACTTACCTAATTTAAGTTGAGGACCATGACGCCATACTGGTAAATTAGGTTCATTTATCCATTTACCAATAAACCATTTAAATTTAGGTCTTACAAAATGTTTTTTACATTTTGAATATTCATATAAAAAAGTATACTCTTTTCTCATATTAATAATCATATTCTTCGATAAACTTCCTTAATCTTTCTGCTGCCTCTTGCGGTGTATGTCCATCCCATTCATCGGCAATTTCTTTTTCTGGAATATTAAATAAATCCCAATATTTCATTTCATAATGATTAGATACTTGTCCACTGGGTAAATCAACCATTACAATAAACCAGCCGCCGCCAAAACATTCTTCACCCGTATGATGTCTTTTACTTTTATAAATATTAAATGTATTAATATTATCTTGATACCATGCAAGTGTATTTAAAAATGCTGCATTATATAACATTCTATAATAATATAATTCATTAAAAGTATGATATCCATCGGAAACCTCACCGATTTCTTCTTCTGTAATACTTGGAACTAAATCTGTTATTTTCATATTAAAAAAAATAATTTTATATAATAAAATAGAAATATAATACATAATATTTTTTTATTTTTATATATAATTGATAAATAAATAATTTATATAAAAAAAACATGAAAGACTTAGGTAATTTTATTCTTAATGAATGGGAAACTAACCCTAATTCATCTTTAATTAAAGAATACAGAACTGCTAAGAAAAAGGATGATGAAGAAGCTCCTGAATTAAAAGACGTTCAAGGTAAAGATGAAGATGAAAATGGATCTGGCGGTGTATATGCACTCGATGCTCCTACTGATGATGATATCGCTCAAGGTATCGACAGAGATACACTTAACAAGAATAAAAAAAGAATATTAATGAGATTAAAAGCTAATAAACCTTTCTTTATTCAAGGTGAAGCTGGTTGGGGTAAAACTTCTATTATTGTTGACCTCGCTAAAAAATGTGGTAGAAGCGTTATTACTGTTTTCCTTGATAAGTGTGAAGCAACTGACCTTGGAGGTCTTCCAGTACCTGCAAAATCTAAGAAAGGTGCTGATTATGTAAAACACTTACTTCCTGAATGGGCAAAACTTATGTTCGATAACAAAGATAAACAATTCTTACTTTTCTTTGATGAAATGAACCAAGCTGCTCCAGATGTTATGAACGCTCTTATGCCTATCGTTCTTAAAACAGAAATTTGTGGTCTTAAATTTAATAACTTTGTTGTTGCAGCTGCTGGTAACTTTGAATCAGAAAACGGTGCTGTTAATGAACTTTCTGGACCACTTCTTTCAAGATTTGGTGGTGTTATCACATGGCAAAGCGGTGACTGGGATGACGCTTTTAAACACTTACGTAAGAAATGGCATGACAAAGTATCAGACAAGTTTATTGATGTTGTTGCTGATGCTGCTCCTGATGTATTTAAGAACCCTCGTGATGTAGAAAGTTTCATTATTGAAAAAGTATTTGCATTAAAAGGTACTAAAGACGCTGATATATTTGATGCTGAAGATTATTTAGATGACTTAAAAGATTTAGCAAAAGATGATCTTAATAGAAGCGGTGAACAAAAACTTACAAAACTTGCTGAAACTATGTATAAATTTGTAAATGGTAAATTAGATGAAAAAGAAGATGCCAATGCAAATAGCAGAAAGAATAGAGAAATGGTTCCTGAAAATATCTTAAAACTCTTAAAACAAGGTATTGTAAACGGTTATATTAAACAAGACGGCAGAAAATATGGTGTTTCTGAAGAAAACATCTTCAAGATTGAAGATTGGGACTTCCCAAGAGAAATGCTTGAAAGATCAGTAAATAAGATTTTAGCAGATGGCGCTAAATTTAAATTCAAGAAAGATGCCGAATGGCAAAAAGCAGGATATGAAGATCCAAATGCTGATTAATTAAAAAAATAATTATTTATTATGCTTAAATTAAATGAAAATTGCCAAATGTGTGAAGATTTTGATAGCGTAATATATTTTGATACTGACAATGACTTCTATAATTTTTGCGTAGAACCAGTCCTTATTCCAAAAGAATATACGAATCAAAATGGCGAAATTGATCAATATAGCGACTTTAATTTTACAAGTTGCTATAATGATGCTATTGATAGAAATATTGCATTTGTTATAAGGGATAAAAATTCTCAAATTTTAAAACATAATGGAGTTGTTTCATATCGTACTATATCAAAACAAACTCAAAATCTTTTACCTTATTGGTATGAAAAGATATTTAATAAAAAACAAATAAAAACATGTGACGTAATATAATGGAAATTAAAAGTTCATTATTGAATGATGACGATTTTAAATATGTAAAGAATAGTATTATCGCATCTGATGCCATTGATGGGGAAGGGGCTTTTAAAGTAAAAATCGTTGAATATATCAATGACTCCTCATCTGCTGAAGATGATGAATTCTTTTTTGACATGCTTGAATTTGTTAGATTTCTTGATCCTGATAATCCACAGGCATTTGCACAGGCTATTGCCTATACAAAGCCAGATAAACGTATTTTCTTAAATGCTCCTGGTAAAATTATAGGTAAAAATATAAAGCAATGGGATTTTACTTATGACCATGAATGTCTTCACCAATTATGGGACACATTCGCTGTAGCTAAAAAAATTGAAAAAGAAAAAGGTGAATATGATCATGATTTATTGAATATTGCTTCTGACTGTGTTATTAATGATTATCTTGTTTATAACAGAAATAAAGAGATTCCTGATAATTTAATTACACCGGAATATCTTGAAAAAACATTCGGTGTTGAATATAAAAGAAAAGAAGATACTCAATATACATTATATTTGAAATTATTAAAAGTAAAAGAAGAACATCAAGAAAAGTATAAAAAAATGATGGATGATCCAGTCATTAAAAAAGCTCTTGAAGATTTTGGAGATAGAAAAATTAAACCCAAATCAGTACAACAAGGTAATGGACCTACCCCTCCACCTCAACCTGGCGGAAAACATTCTGAAGAATTCAGAAAGGGTTGGACAGATGCTATTAAAGATGTTCTTGATAATAAGGTTGATCCTTTAAAATATACACCAAAAGAAGAAAAAACCGATTATGAAAAGGGTTATAATAATGCTATGGAAAATATTAAAGAAGGATTAGAAAATGGTGTTCAATTAAATTCAAGCGGTCAAGGGGGTAGCGGTGACGGTGATTTACCTCAAATTCCTTGGGATGTACCTCAACAAAGCGGTTCAGGCGGTGGTTCCGGTGATTCTGATGATTCTTCAAATAGCGATATAGATAATATGTCTGATAAAGAAGCCGCTGATGATGCTCAAAAATCAGCTGATAAAGCTAAAAAATCAGCAGATAATGCTCAAGATAAAGCAGATAAATCAGGTGATAAAGCTGACCAAGAGGCTGCTGACAAAGCTAAAAAAGCTGCTGATAAGGCACAAAAATCAGCAGACAAAGCTAAAAAAGCTGCTGATAAAGGAGATTCTAAAGGTGCTAAATCAAATGCTAAAGATGCAAGAGATGCAGCCGGTGAAGCAGCAGAAGCAGCTGGTGAAAGTGGTGATTCAAATGGTAATTCATCAAATTCAGATATAAGTAATATGTCTGGTGCTGAAGCTGCGGAAGATGCAAAAGAATCAGCCGCAAAAGCAAAAGCAGCTGCTGATAAAGCGGCAGATACTGCTAAAGCATCTGGTAATGATGAAGATAAAGAACTAGCTGATAAAGCAAAAGCAGCTGCTGAACGTGCTAAGAATGCTGCTGACAGGGCGGAAAAATCAGCAAAAGCAGGTGATGATGAAGATGCACAAGCTGCTGCTAAAGAAGCAAGAGGAGCATTGGCTGATGCAGAAAATGCTGCAAATGGTAATAAAAGTAATGGCGGACAATCTGGAAGCAGTAGTGGTAAACCAGGTAATCAAGCTGCTACTGATAATTCAACAGAAAAAGAAGATCTTGAAAAGATAACTAAAAAAGCAACAGAAACTATTACTAAATATCAAAATAAGATTTCTGGAGAATTTGGTAATTTTATTAAAAAATGCCGCAAATCTATTGAATTAAATCCTTCTGGATTAGCTATTAATAATCACAAAGCAATGTCTGGATGGAACCAACAGATGAACAGTTATATAATTGCATATGTTAAGAAAAAAGTATTCCAAAAGAGAAGAGTATTTAAAAAAACATATTCAAGAATAAAAAGAGGTTCAGGATTTGTAGAATATGGTAAACCAATTATGCCTGGTAAACGTCTTAGAGATGAAAAGTTAACAATTAATGCTGCATTCTATGTAGACAGATCAGGTAGTATGGGAGGTTCAATAGATAATGTATTTAAAGCAGCTTATACTATTTCAGAAGCACTTAAAAAACAATTCTCAAAAGAAAAGGTAGTTGATGAGGTAACTTTTAAAATGCATTGCTTTGATTATAATATGCATGAAATTAAATGGGGAGAAAAAATGAGCGCTAATGGCGGTACAATGCCTTTCCATGAAATTTTAAGTTATATAGGAAAACATACAAATGAATATCTAATTAATGTAATTATTACTGATGCTGAATTTGATATAAATGAAGCAGAAGTTAAGAAATTTATAAAAGATATCAAAGGTATGGTCTGCTTTGTTACAAATAATGACAACGGTACAATGAAAAAACTTGCTAAAGAATATAATACTACATTATATTATATATTAGCTAATTCATCATTCGAATTATCATAAATTGAATTATATATTAAAAAAAAGGAACCAAATTTTTGGTTCCTTTTTTTATACTGTTAATGGAGTTATCGGGTCTATAGGAGGATTTGCTGGTATTGTTTTTACTCCATTTATATAATCTATTATTTCATTAATTTTTGCAATAACACTACTATTTAAAATAGCCTTTTCTACTTTAGCATTAATTAAATTAGTTAAATCAGCAGATACTGTTGTTAATGTACCATTATCTACTTTTCCGCCTAATTTATTATTTATCTCTGTTTTAGAATATGTATAATTTTGTATAGCATTTGTTGTTTGCCCTTGTGTATAATAATTAGTTGCAAAAGTAGTAAATTTATCATCTATTTCTGCTTTTGTATAGGTATTATTGATTGTAGCATATGTTCCTGCCGCATGAACATGTGTTACATAATTATTCATTTTATTTTCAACTAATGAACTTGCAACATCATTATATTTTTGATATATATAACTACCAACCCAATTTATTGTTGGTATTTTACCTAATGCTTCATTACCTGAATTTGTATCAGTATTAGTATATCGTGATTGAGTATTAAGGGCTAAATAAGTTTGAGTATATGATTGAACCCAATCAACTCTTGCTAAATCTTTTATATTACCATAATTATTTATATTATTTGAATATAATCCATCTGTTGCATATTCACGGATATAAGTATTTACATATGTATTTGTATATGATTGTACCCAATCAAGTCTTGCTAATTTATGTTTATTTCCGGACGTAATTAAACTAGCATTATCATTACTATTTGATGCATAATCAGTTATATATGAATATGTATATGATCCAACCCAATTTAATGTAGCTAATCCATATTTATTAGTATTAAGTAAATCATTATTTTCATATTCTTTATTAGCTTTTGTACTTATATATGTACTTACCCAATTTAATGTAGCTAATTTAGAATTACCTAATTCTTCATTATTATTTGTATTAGGATATTCATTATCAGAATATGTATCTATATATGCATTTACATATGATCCTACCCAATTTAATGTAGCTAATCTATATTTATTTGCATCATTTAAATCACCATTTTCATATTGTGGATCTGCTTTAGTACTTATATATGTACTTACCCATGATTCTTTAGCTAATTTTCTATTAGTTGTTTCATTATCATTACTTTCATAATTATCATCAGAATATTGATTTATATATGAAGCTACATAAGAACCAACCCAATGTGTTGATGCAATATTTAATTGACCTGAATTGGCTGCTGCTAATTCCCCATTTATATTACTAGGATTATATTCACCTTTAGATAAATTAACATTAACATATGTCATAACATATGATTTTGTAGCAGCTGGTGCACATTCTGGTCTAAAATCATTATTATTTTCTCTATAAGTAATATATCCCCACAAATATGAATAAGATGGGAAATTCTCATATGTATAATCATTTATTTTATTTTCAAAGTATTCACATACATTATAAGTAGCTGCTTTGCTATATGTATATTTAACTATATATTCTTGATTAAAATTAGATAAATAATATTGAATTAACTTATCAATAGGTTTTGTTCTTGTAATACCATTTAATTGTATTGTCGGAGTTGAACCGTCTGCCGCATCTTGATTATTAGAAACAGTATAATAATTATTTAATGTCTGCACTAAATCAGAATTTCTTGTATATTCACCCATTGAATCACCTATTTGACTGGTTACAATACCTCTAATATCCTGTTCAGACATACCTCCATTATTTGTAGTAAATAATCCCGGAATTTGATTACGTAATGTAGATTCTAAATTACCTTCTGTTATATAAGTCTGATCTGATAAAAATGCATATGTAACATAAGTACTTTTAAGTAATGTATATACATTATTAATATCATCTTTGGTTGCATATGTTGATAAATTTAATATACTTTGTAAATTAGTCGTTTTAGTAAAATTATTATCTACATAGTCTTGTGTTGCATAAGTATGAATTTCATCAATTAATGCTTGATATTCTGCAGATGCTGTCCAATCAATATTATTTCCTGAATTGCCTCCACTAGAATTTTCGCCAATTATGCCTCTAACATCTGTTTCAGTAAGATAACCTAATGTTTCTAAATATTGTTTGGTAATATAAGTTTGTTCTGTTAAAAATTCTTTAGAAACATATGAATTTACAAGATTAGTATAATCTTCATCTGTTTTTTTAACATAAGATTGAATATTTAAATAGTTTTCTGTAATATAAGATTGTTCGCTTAATTCTGTTTTAGAAATATATGAACTTATTAATGTATTATAATTAGCATCTTTTATATAATCAGCAAAATAGTTATTATCTAATAATATTATACCATTACTATCTCTTTTAATACCGCTTTCTGCTGTATTATTACTTAATTTTACTAAACCTAATTCTTCTGAAGATGCTACTAATACTTCTTTGTTTAAATTAAGTATACCATTAGTAAATGTTATTGGTAAATTATTTATATTAGTACCATCAGGAATAGCAACAATACCATTTGTTCTATTATTATAATCAATTAATGGTAATTTATCTATATCTACTGAAATTTTACCTGTATTATCTATTTTAATTGTATTACCATCTGGCTTTACAATACCAGCATCATTAATTGTTGCTATTATAATTTCTCCGTTAGATATAGAACCACCGCCTGGTATACGTTCAATTCTTTCTTCTAAATATGTATAAGTAGGATAATATGTTTCTATATAAGTATATGTAGGATAATATGTTTCTATATAAGTATATGTAGTATATGTTACTCCTGCATGTGTATGTGTTACATAATCTGATGTATTAATATTACCAGAATTATTTCCACCATTCTCTGATAATATACTATTTAATGCTGTAGTTGTTACATAGTCTTTTAATATACCATTTTCTTCGCCAGATATTTCTTCTTTTGTATAATAATCTTGTAATACTTCATTTCTTATTACACTATCTTCAAGATTTGTTATTCTTTGTGTAATACCAAGATTTGTTACATCATTATTATCTAATTGTAATGTTATATCATCTTTAAATTCATTAAAATCATTTAATAATGATTCTTGAGCTGTTATTGCTGCATATTTAGAATCAGTATAAGTATATGTAGGATAATAATTTAATTTATTAATTAATTCATCATTATGTATAAAATCAGAATTATCTAATATATTATTTATTTTAGTATCTACATAAGTAGCATATTCATTGGCAATATAAGTATGTTTTACATATTCTTCTAATGATTGATGCTCTTGAATATACCCGCAATTATCGATATATTCATCTAATGCTTCACCACCATGCCATGATTCATCATTAATATCATTATTATATACATCTGTTGATAAATTATTTTTCCAAATAGATATTTCTGATCTAAGATTATTAATAATTTTTAATAATGAACTGGCACTCATAGCATCAAATTCTTCTGTTACATGAGCCTCATTACCGTTAAATCCGTCAATTGTCGATGAACCATTTACTAAATCTTGTTCTATCTTATTTTCATATGTTACTGTAAAATAATTATTAGCAGCAAAATTTGATTGATTTGGTTCAAAATTAGATATTGCTGTATAATTTTTTAATGCAAAAGCATAACCATATAAAGTAATTTTATAATTACCTGAGTTATAATATGTAAAACCTGTTGTCCAAGAATCATCAGATAAATCAAAAGAATCCTCAGTATTTAATGAATCTACTTTATATTGTATAACTTGTTTTACATTAGAAAAATTTATAATATCAGAATCTAGCTCATTGACAAATAAAATATTAAACCAATGAGGTTTGCCATCTGTACTTTTAAATATTATATAGTTCATATTTTTTATTATATACTTATATATAAAAATAAAAAAAGAGAACTTATCTTAATGATAAATTCTCTTTTTAGATTAAATCTTGATAAATGCATATATTGGTAGCGACCTACGACTTCCACGTAATCTCTCCCCTGTATGATTGGGAGTATTCTAACTTCAAACCTGTTTCTTACTTTTTATCAGAAGCGGCCACTTCATCAAAATTTCATACTAAAGGACCCAGCTAAACCATCACAAGCTAGCCTCACTTGCTACATTGATTAGACTTTTTACAGACTCATATTAAACTAAGTCGCAAGAAGCGGTATTCAGATTCGAACTGAAATCTTCTGAGTCAGAGTCAGAAATAATAAAACCTTTATACGATACCGCCATATTGCAGGTGTTGCAGGACTCGAACCCACATCATACAGCTTTGGAGGCAGATATTTTAAAACCATTAAACTAAACACCTGAGCCACTTAGAAGAATCGAACTTCCATCTTCTGATTACGAAACAGATATAATAAACCATTATAATAAAGCGGCAATTATATTGAGCAGATAATTGGAATCGAACCAATGTTTCATCCATACCAAGGATGTGTTCTCGACCTGCTGAACTATACCTGCATAATACATTAGCTATTTATATAGTACCTATAAATATTGTTACTTAAGTGGCACCAAGCTAGCGGCCTTTCGGACTAAGTAGGAATCGAACCTCCCTGAAATATAACTCGGTACTATCATTATATTTCCACTTCTTAAGTATCTAATGTTGTACCTGTAGCAGGACTCGAACCCGCAAATCTCTTCGTTCGTAGCGAAGTGTGTTATCCAGTTACACTATACAGGCATAAATTGTGTTCCATGCAGGAATTAAACCCGCCTCCTCTGGGTTAGGGCCAGGTGCACAATCACTATACCAATGGAACATTATTTCAGTTGTTTTAGGTACAACTGATAAAACCTTTCTATTACAATATTATAATTATTTCTTTTTCTTTATTTTCTTTTACCTTAACAGTATGAAGATTCTTAAATTTATCTCCAAGATCTTCACATGCAAGTGCAGTAACTTTATTATTTAAATCCGGTTCTCTAAACTCTGAAAAATCTTTACCATACATATTAAGCTTCATTCTCCACAATTCAACATCTGCATAAAGATATATCAAATAAGAATTATTCCACTTTTGATTAGGATGTTCAAGTAACCATTGCGCTACTGCATGACCGCCTTGTACACATCCATAAACAGGTTCTAAAGATTTATCAACAAGAACATATAATCTTCTTTTATTTTCCATCATTTACATACTCCTTAATTACATCTACTAAATCATTAAAATAAAGTTGTTCACTATTATTTAATAATTTACATCCATTAAGTTCAACTGGTTTTCTTGAATAAACTAAAGTTGGACCATCAATATAATCTTCATGTTTCCAATTCTGTTTATGAACAAATTTTATTTGTGACCAATCAAATTCTCTATTTTTCTTTATGAAATAATAGATTTCATATAATCCATTTAATGTCCATCTATTAGATAAAACTTTGCAATACGCTTGATATGGACTATATTTTCTTTGATCAGGACATGGATGTTTAGTATCTTTTCTATCTCTTTTTGCTATTTTCTGATCTTCAGAAAGTTTTTTAATATATTCCTTAAAGTAAAGGAAAAATTCAGTTGACATAACGTCACTCATTGTAAAATCTTTGTTTAAATCAATATTTGTCTTCATAATAATTTCATTTTATATATTTTTGTAAATTTTGTTTTTAATGTTTGTTTAATTTTACTTTCAATAAAATGAAATTAATTAGGGAGGCACATTAATTAAAACCTAGTGAAATACATTCTTCATAATTTTAATCTCCTATATATTTATAATTTTAATAAACATACTGGCTCTTCTTTACTCTCCGCTAATAACGATAGTAGTATATTAGTGATTTCATCCAATATGTTGAGCGGCTTAGCAGAATTGAACTGCCATCTGAACATTGGCAATGTCCTATAATAACCGTTATACGAAAGCCGCATAAATACAGGCACGTAAACGAAATGCCCTCAGAATTTTCTATGGTTTACCTTTACCGTTCTTCAAACCATGTTACAGCTCCTTCACACTATCCTAAAAACAAACTTTGTCACTGACTAGCTTTGTCAGATATACCCAATTGTTAACATACAACAGAGAAAACGATGGTTCACTTATTACGCTACACCACAAAGAGCGGGTCTGTTTACTTTGAGCAGCATATCGGATTCGAACCGACTCCTCCAGACTGGCAGACTGGTATGCTTAAGTACCATTAACACTAATGCTGCATTTGTGTGGGAGGTAGGACTTGAACCTACATGATCTTTTTTCCATAAAAAGTGTGTATACCGTATGAAGTAACTCTAACGCGACACTACAATTAAGAGAACAATGCATAGAGTGTGTTTCAAAAATTTCACCACTCCCACAGTGCGGAATACCGGATTCGAACCGACCCCTTCTGATTGGAAGTCAGATATGCTTTGCTTGCGCTTTACCACTAACACTAATTCCGCATAAAAATCTACCAATTTGGAATGGTAGATTGACCATACCTAGTTTTACCTATAAACTATAACTACGAACTCGATAACGGATTAGTCGCCTCCGTCAGATTTTAATGTACACTCATCTGAGAGCAGGTGAACGGAATCGAACCGTCATCCTCAGCTTGGAAGGCTGACGCACTAACCGTTGTGCTACACCTGCATGGTCAAGTACCCGGATTTACACCAACTTTTTACAACCTTATTATTCATCAATTTACATCGCGCGCTTTATTGGCAGAGGTTTATACCAATTATTCAACTGACTTCTAATTAGTTCTCCTTCTGGTTTCGAAACCTGACAGAAGGTGTACTTGGGGGCACGTTGGGGACTCGAACCCCTATTCCGTGATTCACAGTCACGACGATTCAACCAATTATCTTAGACGGCCCATATAATTAATTTATTTTATTATAATATTCTTCATCAATTCTATTAATATAATCTAAAGGTGATTCTCCTGGACCTAATGTATGAATTTTTTCAAATCCATTTTCTTTAGTAATCATAGATTCACTTGGTTTTATACTACCTTTATATTTTCCATAATTACCTGTTTCAAATTTTTTGGTAGCAGGATTATAATCGCCCCAAACAGTTTTCTCATCACTATCCATAGGTTCAACAAAATATGTTTTACCTGTTTTAATAGATTTAACAATAAATCTACCGGTTTCATCTCTATTTGTAAGAAATTTCTTTGTAAAATCTTTATCCATAATATTCTAAATTTTGGGGTGAATGGTGGGAGTTGAACCCACTTAAACAGGTTCCACAGACCTGCGCCTCAACCGTTCGGCCACATTCACCATATATTAAAATTTTAATTTTCTACCTTTTATCCAACCATTAGAAATATATTCTTTTAATTGTTCTTTTTTTATTTTAATACATTCTTTATCATTATAAATCCAACAAGTTCCATATTGAGAATTTTTTTCTCCTAATTGATAATTATTTTTTTGATGTAATAAATGTAATTTTTCATTTTTTATTTCTTTAAAAGTTTTTCCCTTTTGGTAACCATTATTTAAATAATTATTAAGTTCACTTTTATTAATTTTTATTGATTCATATTTATTACAAACCCAACATGTTTTATGCGTTCTATCTTTTCCTATTAAAGAATTTTTTATTTTTTGTTTTACTTCTTCAGAACGTTTTTGTCCAATATTTAAAGAAACTAATTCTCCAGATAAAACTCTTTTATCATTAATTGATAAATAATATAAATTACCATTTTTATCTTTATAATTTGCTTTACCTTTTCCTAAATGATGTAATTCTCCAGTTGTAAATCTTATATCATTTTTTGAAACAAAAAATCTATTACCATTTTTATCTTCTCCAGTTACAAATCCAGATGTAATACCTTTAAATTCCCCAGATAAATATCTAGGATCATCTTTATGTATTCTAAATGTATTTCCATCTTTATCAAAAACCATAACTGTATTTTTTGTAGTTTTCCAACTGTAATCACCACCTTTTTTTTGATTATAACAATTATTATCTTTTACTAAATCTTCAGTTACAATTTCAGATTCATATTCAAATGCTTCTTTTGATGTATTAAAATATTTTAATATTTCTTTATTAAAATTTTCTATGCCATATTTTTTATAAGCATATTGTAATCTATTTCCACTACCCATATAACCATCATCTAAATTATTAGTATTATGTACTCCATAATAAAAATGTCCATTTATAAGATTAGTTATTTTATAAAAGTAATGATATTTATATTTTATTTTCATTCGAATTATTAATATCTTTATATATAATAATAAACATTTATTCGAATATTTATTAATTTTAAAAATAAATCAAGCTTTACTACATCAGAAACTTTCACAACCTCGGGTTCCAGAGCACTGCATTACCACGATACAGTTCTATCACGAGGATTCCTTTACCATTGGCGTATTCTCGTAAGAATTTCCGGTTTTACAATCAAAGAGGTCTCTGCATCAATTACAATTTATGTATTATATTTGTAATTTCAGTTTCGTTGGACATCCCGACACTTTGGTACGGTCTCTTATTCCTCGTAGACTAATGATCACTTATCTACCCGATTACTCCACTCCCACTGGCAAGGTCCTTAAGGGGGATAAAGGACAAGGCTTGATTGGTAGCCCAGGAGGGAGTCGAACCCTCAAAATTTCGCTTTTGAGACGAACACGTATGCCAATTCCGTCACCAGGCCATAAATAATCTGAAGAACATTTAGAAGAGAATTGCTGAATCGAACAGCTAGATTTTATTCCAAGTAAAATTTTCAAACCAATGAAGTATCTCTTCAATTCACTATCAGATTTGCGGAGGCAGAAGGATTCGAACCTTCGGATCCTCTATTGAGGATCAACTGCTTAGCAGGCAGCCCCGTTCGGCCACTCCGGCATACCTCCATATTAAAAAATCGGCTTTCAGACATTCAGTACCGATTATGAAGGATTTGCTGTTCATCCTAACTGGTCATCCGCGGCCGCATGGTCATACCCGATGACTGTTGAGCATTGCTTCACCATGTTTCTAACTCAACGAGCGATAAAAAGGAGGTTGTTAGTTCCAGTCGGATTTACGGTAACCCGACAAACCATGACATTTACTCTTCGAGCAATGTCCAACAGGGTTTGAATTAAATCCCGGCCAATCAAACCCCGAAACTCAATCTGCCATCAGATGAGCTAAGTTACTTATCGTTGCACTCGAGTCTTTCATCTGAACACGACGGATTCTTACCGTAGGTTTCTGTCCCATTAACAATCCTTTATCCTATATGCATTAGTAATAAAGGCGACTTCAAAACCAAAATTTTCAAAAAATCAACACTAACGCTGGTTTCAACAAACCGTTACCGCTTTTGAATTTTAATCCTTAATTACCATCATATTAAGGGACAGATTCGTACACAACTGTCTTGTTTACTGCTTTTTCTACTAACCCAAGTCGCTCGGTCGTGTTGATTGTAGCGGGAGGTGGATTCGAACCACCGGCCTTGGGGGTATGAATCCCACGCTCTAGCCATCTGAGCTATCCCGCCATATTTACTATTTACTTCCAAAGGTTTTAACTTAATGAAATTATAAAATTTCATAAATTTTATTAAACTATGTATTCCGCTCTTCTTGCTTATACCAGTCCGCTGGCCGGAACCCACACCAGATTACTTTGCTACTGTGATCTTTTGGAATTAAATCATGACTAGTTATAGTCGCCGATACATAAATAGTATATTAAGAGCCATAGATTATTCGAATTCCTCTATGTTGTTACTTGACGCATGCAGACCTTGTATGCTTCTCCCCTTCCGAGGCGGCCTCACCTGGAGATTTGACTAAGCGCTTAATCTCTTCTCTTTAATGATGATCTCCAAGTATCTCTTGTCGGAGCAATTGGATTCGAACCAATGACCCCCTGCTTGTAAGGCAGGTGCTCTGAACCAGCTGAGCTATGCTCCGAAATTTTACCTAAACTAACACAATGTCGTCACAGTCACTAATAAGGATTTTTAATAGTTTTCTTCCAGTAATACCCCTCTGCAATACCATAGATGTTCTATATTTGGATTAATAACATTACTCTCTACACATACTCATATTACCTTTTGCG
>JAEEGL016337528.1_pt1 | contig 19294 bp, 17 predicted proteins | sample 9134231 | NCBI WGS metagenome assembly JAEEGL01 (sample SAMN16246548, study PRJNA631951) | gut metagenome | biome: gut microbiome; feature: rumen; material: fiber-attached | host: Bos | place: Iran: Karaj | collected 2018-10
GCTAACATGGCTGGTACAAACATCGTTATGTTCTCACAGGATTCTAACAAGCAGCTTGCAGCTTGGGAGTACCTCAAGTACATCACAAGCACAGACGCTATGGTAGAGTGGGCTGTAGGAACAGGTTACCTTCCTATCAGACAGTCAGCTTACGAGTCAGATGCTTACAAGGCATACATGGAAGAGAATGTATGTGCTAAGGCTTGCTACGAGCAGTCTAAAGACTTCTTCTTCTCACCTACTTTCGAGGCATCAAACGACATCAGAAGCACTGTTCCTTCAACAGTTGAGCAGCTTGTTTATGACAAGGCAGATGCTCAGACATGGCTTGATACAATCGTTAAGGCAGTAAACGATCAGTATTAATTCATTGACTATTGCTTAGGATAATGGGGACTGCCTGCTAACGCAGGCAGTCTTTTTTAATCCTCATCGGGTAAAAAAAATGACAAAACTTAGATTTTACAGCGGACTAAGAGAAATTGGCGGAACTCTAGTTGGTGTTGAGACAGATAGTGCGATCTGCTATTTTGATTTTGGTTTCTCCTATGCTGAGAGGCTTGACAGTAAAGTTCATTTGAGAAAAGGAAAAGAAGTCTTTGACTATGTTAAACTTGGTGTATTAAATGCCGTAGATGGTATTTATGAACCTGAAATGGCGCATAGTCTTGGGCTTAAGGGCTATGGCGAAACTGAGAAGGAAGTCTTTTTCATTATTTCCCATATGCATATAGACCATATGGGCGGTCTTGGCTGCCTTGATCAGAGAATCCCGGTTTATATGAGCAGTGATTCTGCAAAGCTTTATCATGAGCTTGGCGTTATGGGAGAACTGGAAGTAAGAGAACATGAAAAAGTGATTCCGATGGATTACGACAGCTCTTTTACTGTGGAAGATATAAAGGTAACCTGCGTTCAGGTTGATCACGATGTGGTCGGTGCCTGCGGCTTTTTGATTGAGACAGCAGATGGCAGGATCTGTTATACAGGAGATTACAGGTATCACGGGTTCCATCCGGAGATAAGCGCTGCTTTTGCAGAGAAATGCAAGGGGGCAGACCTTATGATAAGCGAAGGAGTTACAATCAGCTTTGCTGATGTGGATATGCTTTCGCTGGAAGGCCCAGTAAGAGAGAGAACAGAGTGGACGATTCTTGAGGATATGAAAAATGCCTCAGAGACTGAGGAAGGTCTTATTGTCATAAATAATTACAACAGAAATGTTGAGAGAATACACAGACTGATAGAGGGGGCTAAGGAAAAGGGACGAGTTCTGGCTCTTGAACCTGAGCAGGCAGATTATGTGGCTGCTTTTTATCCTGAGGATGAGTTCTGTGTATATGTTCCGGAAGCTACCGAAGGCAAATGCGGAGAATCAGCTTCAGAAATTCTTTCGGATAAAAGACTTTCTGTGCCGAAGCTTGTGGGCAGACCTATTGTGAACCGTGCAGAAATAAAAAAGAATCCCGCAAAGTATATTTTGCAGCAGGATTACAAAAATAGCTATGAACTCTTTGATCTGATGGATGTCATTTCATTATATGTTCATATGGATGGCGCACCACTGGGAGATTACGATCCTTCTTTTGCAATATTCTACAGTATGCTGAATAATTCAGGCATTCACTATGAGAGATGGGGACTGGGAGGACATGCTGAGCCTTACTACCTCAGAAGAACTGTGGACCTTATTGAGCCCAAAACACTGGTTCCTCTTCACAGCTTCAGGCCTGAACAACTTGTTTCAGAGCATGCGGGAAAGATCATCCTTCCTGAGGTTGGAGATGTAATAGAATTAAATAAATAATGATAGCTGATGGGAAGTTGCCAAATTATTCTTTGGTGACTTCCTTTTTTAAATTGTACTTTATCATGGTATAATAACTATATATGCCCATTTATTCGTTTGTATTTTTTATGGAGTGCCCGATATGAATAAGAAAAGAAGTGTAATTCTTGGACTTATAACTTTTATCGTAACACTTATAATTACAGCGGCGGTTGCCGGGGTCTATTTGTTTGTGACTTCCAATTCCAGGAAGGAGAGAGCTTCTTTTATAGCGGATTCCATTGCGGACAGAATTGAGGCTGAAATTGATACAAGAGAGTTCATCACAAGGGTTCTTGAGATAACCATAACCGGTAATAATGGAATGATAACAGAGGGAGAGTTTGATAAGATCTCATCAGCTTTGTTCGATGATTATCTGGATATTGTGGATATATCCCTGGCTCCTGACGGTATAGTTGAGGCAGTTTTTCCTAAGGATTCAGGCCTTGAGAAGGGAATGGATCTCTTTTCCGATGAACTGGGGGGCATTTATGCAGATTACAGTAAGCTTTCAGAGGTTCCCGTGATTATTTCTCCCACAACGCTGGTGGATGGAACCTATGGATGCATAATAAGGCGTCCCATCATATTAAATGATTCATTCTGGGGCTTTGCCACAGTTACTCTTGACCTTAATGCGTTTATGGGGTACATCAGTATCTCGGATCTGGCAAAAGAGGGTTATGAGTACAGACTTACCGGTAACAACATAATTACCGGCGAGGACAAAGTTATAGTTGAGTATACACACAGGGAAATGGCTTCTCCTGTTAATTCCATGATCAGTTCTGTGGGAGGCGGCTTCTGGAATCTGTCTATCAAGCCGGTTAACGGTTGGATAAAGGTATTTGAAGTTATGGCGGTGGCGTTTATCGCGTTGGTGATTAGTACCCTGGCAGCGATGTTTATGTACGCTTATATGTCCATGAAAGCTAATGCCAAGGAGCTGGAGGTCCTTTCCTACAGGGATGCCCTTACCAATCTGGACAACCCAAGAAGTTATCAGGAGCACATGGAGGACCTTACAAAGAAGAAGCTTCCTTACGGCCTTGTATTTATGGATCTTAATGATTTCAAGAAGGTCAATGATACCTATGGACATGAAACAGGAGATGCGCTCCTTAATATAACAGCAAAAAGACTCCGAAATAGTATAAGAGAGAAGGATAAAGCCTTTAGAATAGGCGGCGATGAGTTTGTAGTGGTTCTTCACGGGGCACATGACAAGAAGTTTTACGAGGGTGTCATCGCCAGAATGAGGCAGAACGTGGCCCGGGAAGTTGTCATTGGGGAAATTAAACTGAACGTGTCCATAAGTGCCGGATATGCAAGATGTCCTGAGGATGGCACAAAACTTGAGGATGTTGTAAAGAAGGCAGATGATGCAATGTATTACAACAAGAGACTTATGAAGGCTCAAAGGGGGCAGGAAGAGTCTTCCAGATAGGTCTTTGGGCAATAGAAATTGGGAAACAGCTGAGAAGATTTAGGCTTAAAATTTTCGGGGAGTTCTTGGAATAGGAGGAGCATGGCAGGCGGAACCTACGACACAATTAACAGAATATTTGACACCTTTGCGGTTACTTCCAGAAGCCGTTATGTCTATGTCTTTGACATGGCAAAAAATATTTCCAGATGGTCAGCTAATGCAGTGGACTATTTTGGACTTACCGGGGAATATGTGTATAATGCTTCATCTGTCTGGGGAAACCGGATACATCCTGATGACAGGGAAAAATATAACGAATACATAAGCCAGGTATTTGCGGGGGCTAAGACCAATCCTAATATTGAATACAGAGCAAAAAACAAGAACGGAGAGTATGTGGTCTGCTCCAGTAGAGGAGTTGTCATCAAAGACTATTCCGGAAATCCTGCTTTTTACGCATGCTCGATCATCAACAAGGGAATTGTCGACAATAACGATCCGATAACTCTTTTGCCAAACCAGTATGAAATGCTGAATCATATGAGGCATTTGCAGCATCAGAAAAAAGAGTACATCATTCTGATGATCAATTTCATCGACTTTGGTAATATCAACCGCAGATATGGATATGCTATCGGTAATAACATTCTGAGGGCCACAGCAACAAAGCTGGCCCATGATGCAAAGGACAGAGGAAGGGTCTATAGAGGTGATGGCACGGCTCTGTGTCTTATAACTGATATAATGTCCCTTGATGAGGTAAAAAAATTCTATGGAACTTTGAGGAGTTTTACCAGAGAGGCCCTTGCCATAAATGGTAAAAAGGTTGGTGCCGAGATCGGCGGAGGACTTATTGTTGCCACAGATTTTAATGTCGATGAGCATTCAATCTATACCAGTGCCAAGTATGCTCTTGATTTTTCAAAGACCCAGAGACATGGAAATCTGATCATTTTCCATAATGATGAGCTGGATAATAAAAAGAGTAATATCGAACTTGTTGATGCTGTCAGAAACAGCGTAATAAACGGCATGGAAGGATTCTTTTTGGAGTATCAGCCCATTGTATCTTCCGTAGATGGAAGACTTGTGGGCATGGAGGTTTTTGTCCGCTGGCAGAAAGAGCCCTACGGAACAGTATCACCTTCGGAGTTCGTTCCATGGCTTGAACAGGATCAGGTCTTTTATAATCTTGGAAACTGGATTCTGGAAAATGCCCTTAAGGATGCGCTGGAGATTAGGCAGAAGATAAAGGATTTTTATCTGAGCGTAAATCTGGCCCTCATGCAGCTTGAAAGGTCAGAATTCAGAACTACCCTTATCGATATATTAAGAAGAACAGGGTATCCTGCCACGGGACTTTGTCTTGAGCTTACTCAGGGCAGCAGACAGCTTGGTGTTGAGCATTTGAAGAGTCAGATAGAATTCCTTAAGTCCTGCGGGGTCAGGATAGGACTTGATGTTACTGATTTTGCTTCGCTTGATTATGTGAGACACTTCCCGGTGGATCTGGTGAACATAACTCCGGCCCTCACCGACGGAATAGAGGAGAACACCACAAACAAGTATGTTATAGAGACCATAACTTCTTTTACCCACAGGCTCCGGATAAGGACATGCTATACAGGAATCGAAGATGAGGAGATGGCGCAGATTGCCAAGCAGTTCCCGGTATCTGATTTTATGGGCTATTACTATGGTCGCCCCTGCAGAATTGAGAACTTCAAGAAACTGGATCTCTATAATCGCATGGAAAATACAAAGACAAATTAGAAGAACAGGAAAAATATATGGGCAAGACCTTTAAGTACATTCAATATGAAGATGTGCTGAGGACTTTCAACGAGCTGAAGGATACAACGCTCTCTGAAAGACCTTTGGTTATTGCGCGTCATGGGGATTATTCCCTTCTTTTGGAGAGCCTCGGAGAAGACACTTTGGGGCTGAAAATAATAAATAATGAGAAAAATCAGGTTGTTAAGGACCGTGTTTATTTTGCTTCGAAGACGACGAATGAGCTGGTGGCAAGAGGTGTTCGTCACGGTTGTCAGAAGATGGCGGAGCTTAACGATGAGGATGTGAATAATAAAAGAATCCAAATCTGGAAATGGTATCTTCTGGATTGGAGGAAAAAGAATCCTTCTGAAAGCGAGAAGCTTTTTTCCAAAGAAGGGCAGTGGGATGAAGACACCATGAAGGCTGAGAGAGGAATTATGGATCTTGAGATGTTCCTCCACGGGGATTATCTGAATCTTGGAAATACCTTGAGCCTTATTGAAAACTATCTTACTGATGAAAAACATAAAGAGATGTTTAAGAAGTTCGCCATTGCCGACATCATGGAGATGACCAGTGAGGACACCAAGGACAGGGCCATTGAAGAGGCTGAGAGAAAGAAATGTGAGGAAGGCGAGATAAAGTATCACAATTATACGTTCACTGTAAGCGTGGAGGCAACTGATAAGGAGCATGCAAGAGCAGCGCTCTTAAACTACCTGGCAGGAGATCCCAGAATCAGAATTCAGAAATAAGGAAAAAATAAAGCCGGTGCAGAAGCATCGGCTTTAATATTCACCATATTCAGTTGTAGGAAAAAATTTATGATCTGACCTTAACAAAGGCAACGGCCTTCTTGGTCTCAGGATGCTGAGTCTTACGTACGATGTTGGCTGAATAAACCTGGTACTCAGATTCATATTCCTCTTCCAACATACTGCCGGCTCCTAACATATCAAGAGCCTTGTACTTGCCGTATGATAGGTTCTGCTCCTTTGCTTTGATTGCGTCTGACATGATTTCGATGCAGCTCTGGCTCATGCCTCTTTTGGCCTTTGCGGAACTTCTCATTATTCAATTCCTCCATCTCATAAGAAATTATTAAACGAAACGGCTTGTGAAAGTTTACATAAGGCCCCTCAACCTGTGGGCTTTCACAACAAAATTTCATTTAATGGGTACATTATATACCATAGATTCTGAAAAAAAAAGAGAAAAAGGCCCACTTTGCCCCGCTAAAACATTAAAATTTTATGAAATTAATTTACAGTATTTTTATGCACGAATAAATGACAATATAAGAAAAAGCCCGCATAGCGGGCTTTTTCAGACTTTATAGATGGAATACATGCTTGTTGAGGAACTTCCCGACCACCGTGATGATGGGACCGAGGAAGAGGGCCATCAGGACAATTCCGATGTTGGGCTTGCCTCCAAGGAGAACTCCGATGCCTATAACAAGGAAGTCGTAGCAGATTCTTATCACTGCGAAAGGTACCTTTTTTAGGACGCGCTGTGATATGATCTGGGGCATTGCATCATAGGGAGCTACGCCCATATTTGCATTGATGTAGAAAGATACAGATATGATGAAACAGAAAAGCGCGAGAACAAAAATCACTGCTCTATAGGGCATTTCTGTAAAGTAGTACTCGGGAATAGTCTTTTCCCAAACCCACTTGAAAAAGTTTACTATGTATCCGATGAAAACCATATTTGCTATGGTTCCAAAACCTATGTTGTTGCGACCAAAGAGGATTACAAATATAAAGAGGAAGGCATTTAAGAGAAGCTGCCAGGTTCCAAATAAGATTCCAAGCCTCTCTGAAATTGTCCAGTTCATGAATGTGCAGGGATCGGTTCCCAGGTCTACCTTGATCAGAAAGGAGAGGAAAAATCCCATGAGAAATACGCCCACATTCATTACGATGAGACGCTTTTTGAAATTTGGCTGCTGAAAATAATCTTTAAAAAACTTGCTTATACTATTCATCTTATTATCCTTATATCTTTAATTTCTTGTATTCTTACTCCACAATATGCAGAGCCCAATATTTGTTTTTATAGTTGATGATGACCGGGGCGTTAACAAAGGCCTCATCTCCGATGTAGCAGCGGTCAGCTTCCTTATCGAAGGTGTATTTGCGACCTTCGCTGTCGTTGGCGCTTATATACTCCAAAGCCTGTTCTAAAGTTTCATCACCTTTACATAAATGAATATTCATACAATGATTCCTTTATATTTTTTTCAGACTTTAATTCAGAGGAATTGTCTGAAAATATGGTAAAATGAGATTAGTGGTATTTTGCGCAAGGGCGCTCCGAATATCTATTATACACAAAAATATGAAAATGCAAAGGCATTTGATGTTTCAAGATAACGATAAATAAATATCGATGTATGATTGATTAAGTGCTCATTGCGAGACATAACTTACATAATATAGTAAAGGCTTGAATTTATATGGAAGAAAAAGAAATCACAAAGCTTCTTGAGGGAGTAAAAGTAGGAACAACAAGCATAGAGGATGCTTTGCTTAAGTTAAAGGAGGCTCCCTTTGAGGATATGGGCTTTGCAAGGCCTGATTTTCACAGAGGCTTAAGGCAGGGAACCCCGGAAGTTATTTACGGTCAGGGCAAGACCAAAGAGCAGATCCTTTCCATCACCAAAAAGCTCATGGAGAAGGGGCAAAAGAGCGTGCTTATCACCAGAATGTCTCCGGAGCAGGCAGATTTTTTTGCCAGAGAAAAAGCGGATGAGAACCTCGAGTTTACCTACGATGAAGTTAGCAGGATAGGAATTGCGGGAGAACAACCTGACCCGGAAAAGGGCATTGGTAAAATAGTTGTGGCAACCGGCGGAACCAGTGATATTCCTGTGGCCGAGGAGGCAGCAAGGACCGCAGAAGCCCTGGGTAACAGGGTAGTAAGGCTCTATGACATAGGCGTGGCCGGAATTCACAGGCTTTTAAATAAAAAGAGTCTTGATGAGATCATGAGCGCCAATGCGATAATAGCAATTGCAGGAATGGAGGGAGCTTTGGCAAGTGTTGTAGGCGGGCTGGCTGATTGCCCGGTTATAGCAGTTCCCACCAGTGTAGGCTATGGAGCAAGTTTCGGAGGTTTGGCAGCTCTTTTGTCCATGTTAAATTCCTGTGCCAGCGGTGTAAGCGTTGTAAATATAGACAACGGCTTCGGAGCAGGGTACCTGGCAGGCATGATCAACAAGAGAGGGTCATAAGAAAATAAAAATATTGTGGGAGATTTCAGATGATAAACAACGATGAAAGCATGAACAGGTTTAAGCACAAAATAATGGAGGAGGTGTGTCGCCTTGAATGGGAAGGTCTTAATGACCAGAGCCATATCGAGCAGCTTATCCAGAAGACCATTCCGGGACCTAAGCCTGAATACAGATGCTGTATATATAAAGAAAGAGAGATTGTAAGGCAGAGAATCAATCTGGCCATGGCAAAGAATCCCACCTATAATCCGGATTCTACAAATATCGTTCAGGTTATTGATCCGGCCTGCGATGAATGTCCGATATCTGCTTATTCAGTAACTGATAACTGCAGATTCTGTATGGGAAAAGCATGCTTTAGTTCCTGCGAGTTCGGGGCAATATCTCCGGGTGATACCCACATGCACATAGATCCCGTTAAGTGCAAGGAGTGCGGAAAGTGCGCAGCTGCCTGTCCATATAATGCAATCGTGCATCTTGAGAGACCCTGTAAAAAAGCCTGCGCAGTTGGCGCCATTACTTATGATGAATATGGCTATTGCAAGATAGATGAGGATAAGTGCATCCAGTGCGGACACTGCATTCACAGTTGTCCTTTCGCAGCCATAGGCTCCAAGACTTTCCTGGTGGACATTATTAAACACATCAAGGAAGGCAGAGAAGTTATAGCCATGTGCGCACCGGCCACAGAGGGGCAGTTTGGAGAGGATATCTCCATGGCTTCCATCAGAGAAGGCCTCAAGAAGATAGGCTTTGCTGACATGGTGGAGGTAGGCCTGGGCGGAGACATGACCGCCGCCTACGAATCTGAGGAATGGGCGGAGGCCTTCAAGGAAGGGAAAAAGATGACCACTTCCTGCTGTCCTGCATTTATCAATATGTTAAAGAAGCACTTCCCGGAGCAGTATGAGAACAACATGTCCTCAGTAGTATCCCCTATGTGTGCGATCTCCAGGTATCTTAAGGCGACAAGGCCCGGATGCATCACGGTATTTATCGGACCTTGCATCGCGAAAAAAGCAGAGGCCCAGGATAAGTCCGTTAAGGATAATGCGGACTATGTTGTTACCTATGGTGAGCTAAGGGCTCTCATGAGATCAAAGGATGTTAAGTTCGAACCTGTGGATGCAAACTATCAGGAATCATCTATCTTCGGAAAACGCTTCGCCGGAAGCGGAGGCGTTGCCAAGGCAGTACTGGAATGTATGCAGGAGAGAGGACAGAGCACGGAAGACATTAAGCTTTTAGCTGCTCACGGGGGACTGGAATGTAAAAAAGCTCTTACTCTCCTTAAGTTTAACAAACTGCCGGAGGATTTCATTGAAGGAATGGTATGCCCGGGCGGCTGTGTTGGAGGACCGTCCAAGCACAGGCATATTTCAGTTATAAATAAGGCCAGGGAGAGCCTTCTTTCCAAAGCAGATGACAGAAAGGTTTTGGAAAACCTTAAGAATTATCCTATGGATAAATTCTCGATGCATCGCGACGGACATATGTAAACATGTAACCGGGGGTCTTTTGTAGCTGACAGAGGCTTATATGAAGAGAAGAAAGAAAAAAATATCCCTGAAAGAGTCTTTTTCCAACAAGTTTTTAATACAGACATTCATGGTTGTTGCAGCAACAATTTTCCATATAATTTACAACAAACATATTCTGTATGTTAATGCGGATAATTATATTCAATCCGGAATAGCCTATACCTTTAAGTACATACCTATCATGCTGGTGTCGGCCCTTGGGGGTGCGATACCGGGCATGGTTACTGTGCTTATTTTGTTTTTGTATAAGACCATTGTCTATAGCAGCTTTTCGTACCTGACCTTTATCTTTCTTGTGGTGGCATGTACTATTGATGGTCTTGCCAGAAAAAGATTTTTTGACAGATGGTACAAAGCAGCGGCTGTGATGCTTCTTTTACAGTTAGAGACAGGGGTATTCTGGTCTGTATTATTGTGGCTTCTTTCAGGAAAAGACGTTCAGACTGTCACTTCAATAAAATTCCTGCAGTATTTTATGAATGAATTTCCCGGATGCTTTGTGGGTTGCGCCATAATCTATTTCATATTTAAAAAACTTCCCGATGGAAAGAAGCTTCTTTTTAGCAACGGAAGGTATTATGTTGATCCCGAGATTCTTAGTGACGATGACCGTTATGAAGTGGAAGGACGATCCAAGGTAGGAAAGGTTGTCATGCAGGTTATCGTGTTTGAGGCCATCATTCTTGGAATTTCAGCCGAGATTGCATCAAACACCCTGGTACCTACCATGAAGTATGTCAATGCTTCAAGAGAACATATGGTAAATATTGAAGAGGATTGGGACTATATCAACAACGCAGAACTTCTTGAGAGCAGGGTAAGCTTCAGGCTTGAGAGGGAATATGAGATGTCCCTGGATGCCGAAGAGCGATATGCCATGAACCTTGGCCTTAGGGATTCTCAGTTTAGTGTAAAGCTTGCCATGCTTATTTCAATCATAGTTATCCCATTGGCAATCTTCGTAAACAGATATGCCCAGAAACGAATAGCAGACCCCATAAGAAATCTTTCAAAGGCTGTTTCGGATATCTATAATTCCAATGACCTGGAAATTAATGACAAGGTGGCTGAGGTCCATAATCTCAGCATCAGAACAAAGGATGAGATAGAGGAACTCTATCACGCCGTGGACCTGACCTTTTACAGGCTCATGGAATATATCGATCTGGTAAAATCCAGGCAGAGCATTGAGGACCAGCTGGAGGTTGAAAAATCTGCCAACGAGGCCAAGAGCAGGTTCCTTTCCAATATTTCTCACGAGATCAGAACTCCTATCAATGCAGTGCTTGGCTTTGATGAGATGATCTTAAGGGAGAGCAATGATGAGTCAATTCTGGGCTACGCCAGAGATATTCAGGGGTCCGGTAAGACTCTTTTGGCACTTATAAATGATATCCTTGATTTCTCCAAGATCGAAGCGGGTAAGATGGAGATAATCCCTGTGGAATATGAGGTCAGTTCTCTGGTGAACGACCTGGTTAATATGGCCACGATGAGGGCAAAGGATAAGAACCTTGTATTTAACGTAAATGTAAATAAGGACATTCCTCATATCCTCTATGGAGATGAGGTCAGGGTAAAACAGTGTATCCTGAACATTTTGACCAATGCCATCAAATATACCGAAGAGGGTAGCGTAACCCTTGACATTGATTACGAGGAAGTGGAGCCTCCTGAGGAGATCATGGAGTTGGCGGACATCGACAACATAATGTTCAAGGTAAAGGTTACCGACACCGGAATCGGAATCAAGGAAGAGGATATAAGCAAGCTTTCCACCGCCTTCGAGAGAATTGATGAAAAGAGAAACAGAACCATCGAAGGAACCGGTCTTGGAATCAACATTGTCAACAGCCTTCTTCAGATGATGGATTCCAAGCTTAATGTAGAGAGTGAGTATGGAAAGGGAAGTGTTTTTTCCTTTGAACTGATGCAGAGGGTTATAAATTATGAACCCATCGGTGACTTCGCTGCAAGCTATAAAGAAACTCTTAAGAATGCGGCTGATTATCAGGAAAGCTTCCATGCTCCCGACAGCAAGATACTGGTGGTGGATGACACCAGGACCAATCTGACGGTAATCGTGGGACTTCTTAAGAGAACAATGATCCAGGTTGATACAGCAACCAGCGGAATGGAGGCTCTTGAGAAGGTTAAGAAAGAAAAGTATGACATCATTTTCCTTGACCACAGAATGCCGGAGATGGATGGAATCCAGACCTTCCATGCCATGAAAGAAATGGAAGATAATATAAATCTCAAGACTCCGGTGGTGGCCCTTACTGCCAATGCAATTTCCGGATCGAGAGAAATGTATTATAAAGAAGGCTTTGACAACTACATGAGTAAGCCTGTGGATCCCGGCAAGTTAGAGGAAATGATACTTCTTTACCTTCCAAAGGATAAGGTATCAAAGCCCGGCGATGAGAGCTTCGTATCCAATGCAGAGGCTGCAAATGAAGAAGAGAAGAATGCCATGCAGGAACTTCTTAAGGTTTCCGGTGTGGATATAGAATTTGCAATCGAAAGATGCGGATCTGCTACAGCTGCAGTGGACGTTATGAAAGACTTCAGGCTGGCCATAGACGAACGCTCGGGATTTATTGAGAAGTATTTCAGGGAAAAAGACATTCCGAATTACACGATCTATGTTCACGGATTAAAGAGTTCGGCTAAAGCCATCGGCGCCATAGATCTTTCAGAGAAGGCGGAATATCTTGAAAAATGTGGTAATGACAACTGGATTGAGGAGATCATAGACCTCACTCCGGAACTGCTTTCTCTTTACAGAAGTTATCTTACCAAGCTTAAGTCCCTGTCCGATGAGGATGCGGATGACAGCAACAAGGAAATGATAGATCCTGCAGAACTTGAAAGCGCTTATGGTTCTATAAAGGAATTTGTTTCAGCTTCCTACTTTGACAGTGCGGAAGACATCATGCAGATGCTTGAGGAATACAGTATACCGCCGGATTACAAGAGTAAACATCAGGAGATAAAGAGACTTTTGGCGGCTGTAGACAAGGATGGATTATTGAATATCCTTTGATTAATTGCTTTTGGAGCGGAAAGGCACAAAATGGATAAACGCGTATTACTGATTGGAAATCCTAAAAGTTTCATGGTAAATGCCATAGAAAAGGGCTTGGAAAAAGAAAAATACAAAGTTCAGTGTGTACCGCCGCGGGATTATGAGATAAAGGATCTTCCGGATAAACCACAGATATATGTGCTTTATATGGGTGATATGACAGCAGATGATGCCAAAGCCCTATGTTATTTAAATGATGCGATAGACACTGAGAGATTTCTTTTGTACCTGATCGGCAACAAAGAGGAGCTTAGTCTTGGTCTTTCTTACATTGCCAAGGAAAAGATACAGGAAACCTATCTGCGCCCATTGGATGTGAAGCTTCTTGCTGAGCAGCTGGATGCAGTGGTGGATTATAGCGCCATAGATGAAAATCTCAAGAAAAAGATCCTTATCATTGACGATGACGGAGCAATGCTTCGTATGATGAGAACCTGGCTTTCCGTAAAATACCGCGTTTATATGGCAAGCTCGGGAAAGATTGCCATGTCTTTTCTGGCCCAGAACCCGGTTGACCTGATCCTTTTGGACTATGAAATGCCGGTGATGAGCGGCCCTGATGTGCTGAAGGAAATTCGTGATAATCAGAATCTAAGGGATATGCCGGTAATCTTCCTCACGGCCAAGGATGATAAGGAGAGTGTAATGAAGGTTGTGGGACTTAAGCCCGAGAAGTATCTTCTTAAATCCATGCCGAAGGATAAGCTTATCAATGCAATCGATGACTTCTTTATAACCTACGCAAACCGAAAAAAGTAGAATAAATTAACAAAAAGAGAACCCGATTTTCTTCAAAGAAATCGGGTTCTTATATGTCAGAGCTTAAGTAAGCACCAAAACTATCAGGCTTTGAGAGCTGATTCAATGTCTGCCTTCATGTCGAGAGCGGCTGCTCTTGCAGCTTCTCCTACGCGGCCGTCTGCAAATTCCTTGTAAGCTTCGCTCTTCCAGGCTGCGATGATTCCGCGGGAGGAGTTAACGATGGCACCAAGACCATCCTTATTAAAGAAATGCACAAGGTCTTTTCCCTTGCCGCCCTGGGCACCATAGCCCGGAACAAGGATGTATGCGTGGGGCATAATGTCTCGAAGGACTTTGCCCATTTCCGGATAGGTTGCGCCCACAACCGCACCTACATTTGAGTAGGAGCCATCCATTGATTCAAGACCCCATTTTTCAACTTGCTCACCAACGTGCTCATAGAGCGGTCTGCCATCTATAAGTCTGTCCTGGAACTCGCCACTGGATGGATTTGAGGTCTTTACCAGTACGAAAATTCCCTTGTCTTCTTTATTACATACATTTATGAAAGGCTTAACACCGTCGGAACCAAGATATGGGTTAACTGTTGCAAAGTCTTCCTCAAAGCCGCGGAAAGATTTTTCTCCGATCTTTACAGAGCCAAGGTGGCCTATTGCATAGGATTCGGAAGTGGAACCAATGTCTCCGCGCTTTATGTCGCCGATGACAATGAGACCTTTTTCCTTGCAGTATTCAACGGTCTTTTTAAAGGTGATAAGACCCGGAATTCCAAGTTCCTCATACATGGCGATCTGTGGCTTTACTGCGGGAACAATATCATAGATATGATCGATTATTTCTTTATTAAATTGCCAGAAGGCTTCGGCTGCGCCCTCCAGATTCTCGCCCTTTTCCTCGAAACATCTTTTCCTCATGTCCTCAGGCAAAAAATCCAGCTTGGGATCAAGGCCAACAACAATGGGAGCATTAGTATCAACGATTTTGTCAATAAGTTTTGAAATCATGGTTTCACCTCGTCATCAGTTTTTTAAAGTATACACTTTTTCCATAATAATATATAGATATCTTTTATTCTTTTTGATTTGTGCATATCATTATAGGGTGTTATAATATGCCAAAAGTCATCATTATAAAAATGGTGTCAAAATGGTGTCAGATCGTAATGACAAAAATGAAAACATAGATGAATAAAGGAGTGTGAGGGGTATGGAAAGGTACAAGGAAGAGTTTATCGAGTTTATGGTGGACAGCAATGTGCTGAAATTCGGTGAGTTCACATTGAAAAGTGGCCGCAAGTCACCTTTTTTTATGAATGCGGGAGCATATGTTACAGGAGCGCAGCTTAAAAAGCTTGGCACTTATTATGCAAAAGCCATTCATGATAATTTTGGTCTTGAGTTTGACGTACTCTTTGGACCGGCTTATAAGGGAATTCCGCTGGCAGTTGCCACAAGCATGGCTATCAGTGAGCTCTACGGCAGAGAGATCAGATACTGCTCTAACAGAAAAGAGATCAAGGACCACGGAGATAAGGGTATTCTTCTTGGAACAAAGCTTCGTGACGGGGACAGGGTTCTGATCATTGAGGACGTTACAACTTCAGGTAAGAGCATCGAAGAGACAGTGCCGATCATTCAGGAGCAGGCAGACTGCGATATCGTGGGACTTATGGTTTCACTGAACAGACAGGAAAAGGGCCAGGATTCAGATATGAGCGCCCTTGATGAGATAAAAGAGAGATATGGCTTTGGAGCCAGCGCAATCGTTACAATGGAGGACGTTGTAAGCTATCTTTACAACAGACCTATCGATGGCGAAGTTATCCTTACAAAGGATATCAAGAAGGCTATTGATGAGTACTACGCAGAGTACGGTGCAAAGAAGGAGGGCTAAATGAACGAACATACATATAAGGTACTTGGTTCAACCGGCGCATTAAATATTGCTTTTGGAGTTATATCCATCGTTGCCGGAATTGCTGCAGGAGTGCTCCTTATCATCAGTGGAGCCAAGATTTTGGGCAGTCGTAAGAATGTGATTATTTAAGGAAAACAGCACATGGCAAAGGGCAAGGGAAAATCTAAATTTCATATCATCATAAAGAAGATGGAACCTGTCAGGGACCGCTATATGTTTACTGATAACAGACATCCTGAGAAGGGGATAATGTCAGCGGCTCTTGGTACTATTTCTGTAGCTGCCCTTGTCAGTGCAGTTGTTTTTTCCTACAAAAATGGTGGACAGGCTTTAGTACAATACGCCGCAGGGGCTTTTCTTGCGGCGATATTTTCTGTTGTGGGCCTGGTTTTGGGAATCATGTCCAAATTTGAGAAGGATATCTTCAAGCTCTTTCCCAATCTGGGCATAATACTGAATTCCGTGGCAGTGTTATTTGTGATCTTCCTACTGCTTCTGGGATTCGGAGTTTTGTAATTGCTATAGAGGAGAAATACAGTAATGGAAAATGAACTGATCTATGAGTTTTCAGTAGATAACGAAGTTATCCTGGAGAGATTTGCGCTCTGCAGAGATAGACTACAGGAAATGAAGGATGAGCATCTGGCTCTGGATAGTAATAAGAGCTTCGATGCTTATTTTCATACTGTCACAGATTTTCTTTTGACAGTTATGGATAACTATGATTTTATCCGTCAGGGCGGCCTGGATAAGGCTGAGCTCTCTGAACTTCAGAAGAGAAACCATGAGCTTTATCAGGATATTTTGCCTGAGAATTATGAAAAGAGCTATGGCAATCCGACTTTTGCGGTTTCGGAGCTGGGAGAAGACTACGGAAAACTTCTTTCTGCCCTTTACTTTGAGCTTAGAAGCATGGTCAGCTCTATCTATGAGAATAATATCTTTGATATCGTAATAAGGCTTGAGCTCTTTATCGAGATATTCGGAGCATTTATCGGTGACGACAAAAATGGCGTTACCACAAAGGCTTCTGCCATAAAGGATACCATGTACTGGTTTTTGTCAGACTACACTGAGGATGAGAGAATTGCCAGATTCGGAAGCATGGTGGACGGAGACAGGAACTTTGTAAGAGAGATAATCCTTTCAAGTGACCTTTCAGATATCCGCTACCTGTACAGATTTGGAGAGTACATTACTGACAATGAGATCAGAATGGCAAAGCATCTAAACAGCCTTACTCAGGATGACATTGATAAGATGGCATCTACTTTTACCGAAGGCTACCGCATAGGCTTTGAGGTGACCAATAAGGATATTACCAAAAAGAAGACTGCTTCCATATATTATGAGCTTGGCTTTGAAAGAGTTGTAAAAAAAGCCATCGAGAACTTCGAAAAGATCGGCCTTAAGTCTACACTTATGCTGTCTACGGGATCTCTTTTTACCGGCGACGGAAGTGCCAGAAGAGGTGCGTCCTACGGGGCTATCCCCAACAAGCAGTTTGACTATGACCACAAGGATGATATAGGTCTTTTCCTGGATGCAAATCTTATCACCAGAAGGCTTGAGGCTGCCAGGGCAGCAGGAGAGAGATACAAGGACAAGGCAAGACTCTTCGGCGGTCCTGCGGTTATTGAGACCTTTGGTGAGAAGCCCTTTGCTCCCATCCCCAATAAGGATGCGGTTCATCTGACAAAAGAGCAGCAGAAGGCCCTCACAGATTATAAGTCCCAGAACAGCATTATCATGAATGAGTACATCATTATGAAGGAGAGAAGTTTTACAATTATCTCTTTCCCTAAGACTGAGATTGGTGACAACTTCGAGGAAATCTTTAATGAGACTGTAAGGATCAATACACTGGATTACAAGCTTTATCAGACTATTCAGCAGAAGATCATCGATGCGTTGGATGAGGCCGAGTATGTGGTCATCAAGGGTATGGGTGACAACCGCACCAATATGAAGGTAATGCTCCATGAGCTTAAAGACCCTTCCAAGGAGACTAATTTTGAGAACTGTGTGGCTGATGTTAACATCCCCGTGGGAGAGGTATTTACTTCACCGGTGCTTTCCGGAACCGAAGGAACCCTGCATGTTTCGGGAGTATATCTTGAAGGACTGTTCTTTAAGAATCTTGAGATCAGCTTTAAGGATGGTTTTATCACAGCTTATAAGTGCTCAAACTTTGATTCTGAGGAAGAGAACTTTAAATATATAAAAGAAAATATCCTCTATAATCATGACACTCTTCCTATCGGAGAGTTCGCCATCGGAACCAACACCACAGCCTATGTGGTGGCAAGACAGTATGGAATAGAAGATAAGCTTCCTATCCTTATTGCAGAAAAGACCGGACCTCATTTTGCGGTGGGCGATACCTGCTATACCTATGATGAGGACAATATGACCTATAACCCTGATGGAAAGAGCATAATCGCCAGGGACAACGAGTGGTCCATTAAGAGAAAGACAGATCCTGACAAGGCATACTTTAACTGTCACACCGACATTACACTGCCTTACGATGAACTTGGTGAGATCAGTGCAGTCAGAAAGGACGGCAGCAGTGTTACTATCATCAGGGATGGCAGATTCGTGCTTGAAGGGTGCGAAGAATTAAACCGGCCCATGGACGAATAAAGGGGTTAAACCTATTCTCCTGTAATGGGAAAATGGTGGCAAGAAAAAGGTAGCACAATATCTTGTGGTGTGTTATGATACAGTGTGATTAGATATGCCATATCATGTGGCTGTGACGAAATTTAATCATTCTATATTTGATATTGCGTTTTAAATAATTGGAGGAGAATCATGGCAAAAGTTGGAATTGTTATGGGGAGCGACTCAGATATGCCGGTAATGGCTAAGGCTGCTGAGATCCTCGATGAACTTGGAATCAGTTATGATATGAGGATCATTTCAGCTCACAGAGAGCCGGATGAATTCTTTGAATATGCTAAGTCTGCCGAGGAGAAGGGCTTTAAGGTTATAATCGCCGGCGCCGGTATGGCGGCTCATCTTCCCGGTATGTGCGCAGCTATTTTCCCTATGCCTGTTATAGGCATTCCGATGCACACCACGTCCCTTGGTGGTCGTGATTCCCTTTACAGTATAGTTCAGATGCCAACGGGCATCCCTGTGGCTACCGTAGCTATAAACGGCGGAGCCAATGCAGGTATCCTTGCAGCAAAGATTCTTGCTACAAGCGATCCGGAGCTTTTAGATAAGCTTAAAAAATACACTTCTTCATTAAAGGAGAGTGTCATAAAGAAAGACGAAAGACTTCAGGAAACAGGCTATAAGAATTACTAATAAGTACACTGGTTACAAAAGGAAAGAGGAGTGAAAAAATGGCATTAGATTACAAGAAGGCAGGCGTCGACATTGAAGCTGGTTACAGATCAGTAGAACTCATGAAGGGCTATGTTAAGGAGACCATGAGAGAAGAGGTTCTAGGTGGCCTCGGCGGTTTCTCCGGAGCTTTTTCATTAAAGAAGATAAAGGAAATGGATGATCCGGTTCTTTTATCCGGAACTGATGGAGTGGGAACCAAGATCAAACTGGCTTTCCTTCTTGATAAGCATGATACCATTGGAATAGATGCGGTTGCCATGTGTGTTAATGACGTGGCTTGTGCAGGCGGTGAACCACTGTTTTTCCTTGATTATATTGCATGTGGCAAGAATATTCCTGAGAA
>JAEEGL016499014.1_pt1 | contig 19294 bp, 24 predicted proteins | sample 9134231 | NCBI WGS metagenome assembly JAEEGL01 (sample SAMN16246548, study PRJNA631951) | gut metagenome | biome: gut microbiome; feature: rumen; material: fiber-attached | host: Bos | place: Iran: Karaj | collected 2018-10
GATGTTGCAAGGTTGTTCAACTCCAAGTCCTGAAATTGTAAGTGAGCGGTCAATAAGCGGTTTTCCAAGACGGAAGGCATCTGATATTGAACAAACTGTTCCTACGTTACAAATTACAGTTCCTGCATCGGCTGGAAGTTTAGCTGATGGAATCTCTCTGTTGAGACAGGCTGAAACTATGAACTTTTCTGAGCCTTGAGGATATTTTGTCTGAACAAGGCAGACTGACATTTTGTCTGTATAATTTTTATCCTGAATTGCTTTTTCAAGAATTGGAAGAATATAAGCTTTGTTGTCTTCCAGGGCAATGATTCCTTTTGCATTAACAAGGTGCATTACAATTGCAAGCCCGTCAATCACCTTTTCCGGGCTTTCTTGAAGTGTGCGTTCGTCGCAGGTAAGATAAGGTTCACATTCAGCGGCATTAATTAGAACATAATCAATTGGTTTGTCTTTTGGCGGATTAAGTTTAACGTGTGCCGGGAAAGATGCACCACCCATACCTACAATTCCTGCTTCTTTTATACGTGCAAGTGCCTGAGACTGGTCACAGGTAAAAGGATCAAGTGGTTCAAGAAATTGTGTGCGGTTTTCTTCATCTGCTTCGATGATGATACAGGGAACTTCCTGATTGCCTGTTACAAGACAGTTCTGGATTTTTTTAACTTTGCCCGAAACCGAAGAATGAACCGGACAATTCATAAATTTATCGCCATTTGCAATAATTTGACCTTTGGCAACCAAATCTCCTACCTTAACGACAGGACTATTTGGAGCTCCCCCCATGGTTACTGGAATTGTAACCGTTTTTGTTTTTGGGAAAACATCCGTAATGGAACACTTGTTGGAAAGTTCCTTCATCTCTTTTGGATGGATTCCACCTTTAAAAGTTTTTGCTCTCATAAAATAACCCGAAATAAAAATATGCTATATATTATACTACGGGACGGGGAAAATGTATATTGAAAAATGGACATTGAAAAATTGATTACTTTAACTGTTGTGGATTAGGTAAAAAGAAATTGCAAAAAAAAATATCTTTATTCTGCATATTTTTTAAAGTTTTCTGCGTTCTCTTCCAAGAAATGTAGATGAATATAAAACTTTTATGACAAATTGTATTACTTTTATTAATTTAAGAAATGATAGAATTGCTCAAAAAAGTATCTAGTATAAGCCTTTCTTTTAAGTTTCATACATTTCCAAACAAAGAAGCCTCCTTCACTGGAGGTTTTCTTATTTTAAATGCAATGAGTTTATTGTAATTATTTGTCCATACGTAAAAATTGACAAAACATATATTGAACGTTTACTAGAAGCAGAAAAAAGAAATATCCACATAAATCTTATTTTTGGAAAAGAAGATATGAGAGATTTTGAAAAAGATAAATTTCAAAACCTCAAGAATATAAAAATCTATTTTCTTAATAATCTTCATGCAAAATGTTATTTAAATGAAAATATGGCTCTAATAACATTCTATGAATCTATATGGATATTCTGAAGAAAATAACAGGGAAATGGGTATAGAAATCCAGAAAAAAGAAAACTATGAATTGTATGAAGAAATAAATAAAGAATGCCAGTCAATTAGAGATTCCGCTGAGACTATCAAGAAAGATTTTGTCATAGATGTGGAAGAGAAATTGATGATTTCTTTGAACCATCCATAAGTTATAAAAATCCACTTTGCAAAAAATGTTCAAGATTCATTTTTTAATTGAGCTAGGTTGATTTAATAACTTGCTTTTTGAAGTGAATCCCCTTAATCTAGAGTATATAAATACTTTTTTAAAGAGGTATCTTTTAATGACAGAATCAAAAAAAATTACTCTATTAATTAGTTTGTCTATTATTATGTTAATTTTTTCAAGTTGCAAACAAGCTAATGTATCCGACAATAATTCAACATCTAGAGTCTTATTAAAATCAAATTCAAGTCAAAGTTCTTTTTTTGAATTTATTGACCAAGAAGGAAATGTTTATAAGTCCGGTACAGTTTATTCAGATGAAACTATTACCATTAATCATTTTATAAATGGTACTTACAATCTTCGTACTAAAGATAATGCATATAATCTAGGTAAATCTATGAATACATTAATTATTACAATTTCAAAGGATTGTACAATAACCTTTGGTTATGGTGGCAGTGTAAATATTCAATAATTTTTGTAGATTTTTTTTACTGATTATTGGTATCACAATTAATTGTTTGCTTCAGCTTATAGGAGAATCAATTGATATACAGTAGCTTATATAATAAAAATACAAATGAAGATCCAAAAACCTCAACAATTTTTGAACATTTATTATTATTACCAGATAATATTGTTTGGGATATTCTTTTAAAATCAAGTCGTACTTATAATAAAGAATTGCCAAATGAAATTGGTTTTTTAGAGAGTTTTGAATTCTGGCCAAAATGGAATTCTGAAAACACATCCAATTCGAATTATGTTGAACCAGATCTTTTCATTCGTTTCAATAAACTTGATATAATTGTCGAGGCTAAAGTATCGGATTTGGGAGGACAAAATGAAGAAGAGTGGAAACGAGAAATTCAAGCTTATAAGAATGAATTTGCGGAAGATAAAAAAAATGTAGTTTTATATGCAATAGGTGGAAATAGTGATTTTAAATCTGAAATTATAGATTCATGTAAAATATTAAAATCAAATTGGAGTGATTTATTACATATCGTAAATGTAACAAAACAAAATTATAAAAGAAAAATTTTAAATTTTTCAGACTCGTCAGTAAATAGAATCTTTGATTTAATTATAGAAGGATTTCACATTATGGGAGAACATGAATACAAAATAAAGACAGATTTATCTGTTATTAGTTATTTTCACACAATTAGCAGAATGTTTGCTGAAGCATGTAACAATAGAGAAACATCACAATATTCATTATCTAAATATAGTGAAGCATCTACCGCATCTTATTATATTTATAGATTTAAGGTTGATTTTAGAGATAAAAGAAAAAGAGTTATATATTTAGGATTAGGCATGTGGTTTAAATATAATGAGCTTGCTATTGAAATAAAACCTGAAAAAGGATGGGCAGAGCCAGTAGCAGCTTTATTTAAAAAAAAGATCAAGTTTTCAAATCATTACCTTTCACCATATTTTGAAGATTCTGGTAATTGGTATATTGATACAAGCGATGAGTTTTGTAAAGATTTTTCTAAAGCAGAAACTTATGATAATCAATTAAATATTTTAAAAAAATTTGTAGATGAATTACTTGAAAATTATCTTAAGTATAGTCAAGGAAATAAATAATGAATTATTCTGAAATTATAAAAAAAAGAATTATTGAAAATATAAAGAACGATAACAGATATGATGGTTTATATAGAGCGAGTAATACATCTATTTTATTTAACAATATAGCTGATAATTTTTGTAAATCGTCTTATGATAATATAATACATAATCCCGATTGGCTTAATCGTACAAAGAAACAACTTTCTGATTTTCCGGGAACTTTAGAAATGCAGTCTTCAAATAGTTCTGATGCACTTTTAATGAATATTTTTTGTCATCCAAAATTTGATACATGGAAAGGAGTTCATACCTTATTAGGGATTAGTTATGATGATAAAAAGGAGTTTGGCTGGAATCCAATATTTGAAAATGAAAATCCTGAATATAGGACTGAAGTAGATTTACGTATAGGAAATCATATTTTTGAATCTAAATTAACAGAGAATAATTTCACTCACAAAAGTATTTCTGTAATTCATAGTTATACTGATTTTTTTACTGTTTTTGATTCTAATTTATTAGATAAAACAAATGATGAATATGACCATTATCAATTGATTCGCAATGTATTAACTGCATATAAATATGATTTTTATTTTTCAATTTTAATTGACGCTACCAGAATTGATTTAATAAAAGAATTATTAAATATAGTAACTGCAATAAAGGATCCTAATTTAAGGAAAAGAATAAATTTCTACACATGGCAGGAAATTGTGGATTCATGTGGAAAAGAAATAAAAGATTATATCAGAAATAAATACTTCTAAGACTAAAATTTTTCTTACTATATTATTTATATAGCATCGAACCTGAATAAATCATACTTTTGTTAGCAGGATTATGTTCTGGCATTTGTAACATAACACTACTTGGGTTTAAGTTAATAATCTCATAATAATAAGTGACTTCACCACTCATTGTTATTGCTAAGATTTTAGTATCTGTTGAATAATTCCAAATCCCTTTTGCAGTTACCCAACCGCTTAATTGACTAAGACCATAAACTTCTTGGTAATAATGGAAGTAGCAGTATCCATCTTCTTGAAATTTTAAAGATTTACCAGATTTGTTTTCATCATAATACCAGGTTCCCATTAAATTAGCTATTTCTTCATCAACAGTATAGATTACTGTTTTTGCTGATTTTAATAATTCAGTAATGTTTTCTAAACCTCGTCCCATTGGTCCTGTTAAATCTTTAGCAATTAGAATTTTTTCATTGTCTTCACTTATGATGTCATACCAACAATCAACACTATCAGTCCATCCAATTTTAAATTTGCTTTTTTCTTCATTTAAATAAGCCCAATGACCGCCACTTGTGACAAATCCATTTAGTCCAGAAGTAAGCGGACCAATATTTTGATAATATCTATGGTAAACAGTGCCATCTTGATTGAATTGATAATAATACCTGTCATCCTCTGAATTATAAAACCACTTTCCAATTATTGATGGATTCTTTTTTTCATTTTCCTCAATTTCAATATTATCAGGAATTTTTTCATCAGGAGCATTATCATTACAGGAAAAGAAACATAAAAAAATAATTGTAAATAAAAAATATAATTGTGCTTTTCTCATTTTATACCTCCAAAAAAAAACTTCCTAAAATATAGGAATCATTTTGTATTATTATAATATATAAATCAAGTTTTTGTATTAAAAATACTAATTCGTGTTATAATTACATATGTTAACAACACCAGATTTATGGAACGATATTAATGAACTTGTGAAAAAACAACTTCAACGTGATTTTGAAGATGGCACAATAAATGACTATGCAGATTATGATCCTAAACATCTTGATAAAATTAATAATAAAAAATATTTAGCTGTTATCGATAGACTTATTTCAAAATGTCCTATAAATGGTGATTTTGAGAATTCTGCAAAAGACCTACAAGAATATGCAAAAACATATATTGAGAAATCATTCCCGTTTTTTAATCCAACAACAACTTTAAATATTTTACACGGATATCAAAATAATCAATTATCTAATATATTAAATCCTCCTGCTCAAGCATTTGTACTTTATGTGGAACTAATTAGACAAGTTTATTTCTATATTCAAGAAAAATATATCAAAAAAAATAAAGACAATTTTGAAATAACTTTTGTTCATACATTTATTAGTTACTCTTTAGAATTGCTTATTGGAATTAATTCATTATTATTGGGTGGGAATTATAACAGTTTGGTTTCCATATATAGAACATTCTATGAGAACTATATTGTTTTTAGATATCTACAAAATCATAAAGAATTAAGACAATCGTTTTTAGACCATTCTCGAATGGATAAATGCCTCTTATTTTTTGAACAGATGAAAATGAAAAAAACTGATGTTCCTATTGAAATACAAAACGAATATAATGCTTTAATAACACAATACGGAAATGATTTTAAAGAAGATTATGGTTGGGCTAATTCTATAATCAAAGGAAAAAACAAATTAAAAAAAATGTTTGACGATTCAAATTTAAGTGATGTTTTTATTTACTATTATAAATTATCTTGTAAATATACTCATTCAACAGCCCTATCGCTTACAACTAGATTAGATTTTAAAAATATTATAGGTTTTGTATTAGCCATCTCCAGTATTATGATAGAAGAATTTAAGGAACTCTTTAATTATATAAATTTCAAAAATAAAAAAGAGCAAGCCTTACTTAGAGAGTGGATAAATGTTGCAAGTATGAATCTTGATAACGAAATAAAAAAATGGATTTAATCGTTAGAAATATCATTTTTTTCTACCCAATAAATACCTTTTTCAGGATTTCTGTCCATGTAAAAATTGTCATATAATTCTCGTCGTAAAAGAATATTTCGAGTATCAGTATTTTTAATGCTTTTCAGTTTATCAATCTCACTCCAACTGTGACGGATATGTATCATATCTCCTGCATCATCAACATCATACACGTAAATCGCTTATTTCATTGGAATACCACGTTCTTGATTATCAAGCTTAAAACTCTCAATAATCCTAAGAGTGTTATGCTTTATCTTTCCGTTATCCATTAGACATAAAAAAAAGCTCGTCAGTTAGACGAGCTTTTAAGAGCGGCAGAAGGGAGTCGAACCCTCGTCATCAGCTTGGAAGCGTACCGCCTATAATTCAAAGCATTTGTATGCTATTCAAAAACAATATAAAAATATTATATATTAAAAAATATATACAATTATGAACCTGAATACTTCTGAATGACTTTGAGAAGTATCACGTTTTTATCAAATTTTGTATCAAATCTGATAATAATTCTTTTGCAATTATGCTAAAGAACTTAAATATATTATACAACTTAATTGTTTTTTTGTCTTTAGTTTTTTATTATAGAACACTCGCTCCAGGACTGCCCAGCAGACCTTCCGCTCCTTCCACGCATTCTCCCAAAATAAGCTCCATCTTCAGAAAGGTAGCAAACAGACAGCTAACTCATTCACTCCATTCCGCCTCACTTCGTTCAGCTCATTCCGTTCATTCGCTCCCAGACTGTTTGCATTCACTGGTAAGCTCGCACGTGAGCCATAAATCTCATCATCAGAGAAACACTTTTTTTTCAAAACCGCCAGCTCATTCTTTTTATGCAAGCACAGTCAAGTTCAGTCGCTCCACGCCTCAGCTTCGCTGCAGCGTTTCGCTTTGTGTCCTTGCCTGTTTCCGCACGTGGGCAGAAGTTGTATGGGTTATCGTTTTGTAAAAGCCGCCAAACGGTTTCCCTCGCGCAAAACATTTGTTCTGAAATGAAAGCTGGTTCTTCCGCGTGTAACGCAACTTAAAACTGCAGGCACGCAAAAGCGTTCCCCCTTTCCCCCCGCCGCGGGGCATCCCCCTTTTCCCCCTTCGTAAAAAATAAGGAATGTTATTGAACCGCTCTTGGGGGGCACGGGGGCACCCTTTTACTCAACATTACAGTTGTCCTGCAGTTTTAAGATGCTACATTGGTTCTTTGGTGGCGGCTTTTTCGGGATATCGTTTTGTGTGTGATAAAGTTTTGCCTCAATCGCCCAGCCCAGAAGGCTGTGCTCAATCGGCAAGGCGGCAACGTCCGTGTTGCCGCCAGTTTATTGCGTTGTGTTTTTTTTTTAAATGTGTATGTTCAATTTTCGCAGCGTCGTTCCAGTCGCTCTGGTCGCGTGTAAGCACGCTCCCGCCGTTCCTTCCACGACGCGCACTGATTGCTGATTCTTCCAGCTCCAGAAGCAGACCTGTCATAAGTCTGTGCCCGCTTCGCGGCCACTTGATATTGAGCAGGACTGCTTCTTCCGACTTGTGCTACCAGGATTAATTACACTCTATCTGTCTACGCTCAGACCGTTTTCAAAAGTCTGCGATTGCTTCGCAACCGCTTGTGTTTGAGAAAGCAGTCTTCGCTCCGTGTTGACTTGTTCCTCGTCGTCGCATAACGCGGCGACTCGATGATTTTAAAAACCTTTGGGGGGAGCGCGCGCAGCGGTCAGAAAAAAACTACAAAAAAGTTTTATTTAATATCTGTAAATCCAAACAACGCATAAATGTTTATATGCATTTTGTTTTACATTTATTAAAAAAACATTTAATTTTTTAAGAATATGCGTTGATAAAGAAAAATTAAATAAATAAGCAATTCAAACATATTCATAATAAATGAATACAATTCAAACATAATCAAAACAAACAACACATATGCAACGGTATAACTTTTAATACGTTTCAAACAACGCATATTTCTTATTCTTATAAAATAAACTTTGAAATTCTTTCTCTTCTTGCAACGCTTAGAAGCTTAATTCAATTGGGGGCACGGGGGGAAAAAATTTATTGATATGAATAAATATGTATTACTAGTTTCTGATTATTTTCAATGTTTTGATATTAAACGAAGTTGTTTACCTTTACATATTTCTGCTTTCTTGTTTTGTGTGAATCAAATTCTAAATGCTATTGGCAATATGTTTTTGTCTTCATCAACCCAATAACATAAATCTGTCAATTCCTCTTTTTCTTTTAATTCTAAATATGCATATTTTTTTAGTGTCTTGTAAAAGTTATTCCAATTATTATGTACTAACATCTTATGCTTTACTGCTTGTTCATTATATGCAGAACATACAAGTGATTTCGTAAAATTATTATTTGCAAAATATATTCGATTACATGCAATTGTAATTTCTGATATTTTCGAAATAAATTTATTTATTGAAAATATGCCATCAAAACCTTTTTTTAATTCATTGATAAGAATCTCAGTTGCATATGAATATCTAATAGCAGCAATAGGATGATCTACCGATAAATAATCTCCTTCTTTAAAGGAACTAATATCTTGAAAAGTTGAAAATGAAATGCATAGAGCTACATTCATAAAAATATAATCATCTATAATATACTGGAGAATTTGAGAATTTGAGTACTTTTTACGCATATCAGGCTTCCTAATTATGCAAAATAAACTTGTAGCCATATTGACAATCGCATTATAATCAGCATCAAATTCCATAGTTTGGAATTCTAAGTTATAATTTTTTAATTTATTAGAGTCTATATTCATTTTTTTTTGAATTTCCTGTTTATATTGTAAATGTCCATTTACAATGTGAAACATTTCATGTAAAAGGGCAAAATTACAAATCCAATCAAAAGTTCTATAAATGTATTGATCCATAAATTCTTCTTTAAACTGAAAATACTTCTGAAAGTCAGGTATATTATATATGATTTCTATTTTTTTCATAAAAAACGAAAATAGTTTTGATGGAAAAACAATATAAAAATTTAAATCCTTTAAAACCGATGTTGGAGAAAGAGAAACAGAATCTGCAACTAAAAGAAGAATGTTTAAATGTATTTTGTAGATTCTTAGAATATCTTTTAAATATAAGTTCAATCTTTTTAATAATTTATTTATATTTTGGTAATTATCAAAGGTATCATCTAATTCGCTATAGCATTGTACGGGTGAATTATGAATAGTTAATGTAATTTTCATATCTTGCTTTATTCCATAATTAATTTTTTATATAATATTTTGTAAAACTATATCTGTAATAGTTGAAACATCAACCATTTTAGACTTTGGTAATTCTATCTTATTATTATTGCACATATTCTTAATGATTTCAGAATTCCAAATGGCTGAGATTTCATCTTCTAATTTTTTATAAATTTCTGTACAGAATGATTTTTTTTCCATCAATTCCTTTTTAGGTTGAAAGAAAATATATTGCAATGTACCGCCACCATTTTTTGCAATTCCGAATAAATGACAAAGAAATTGTTTCATATCAAAACGCAAATCATAAATAGACATATTTTTTGGAATACCAAAATCTCTTAAAGTAAGTTTACAATAATTTTCATCTTTTTCTTGGTAATTGATTCCGAAATACTTTTTTAGATTCTTTTTATATGATAATTTTAAATGATTTTTATCTGTATCATGATTATCAAATATCTCATGACATTTACATTCATAATAAGTATTACCTTTTGCAGCATCTAATTGTGCATTTCCTTTTGTTCCAGTATTAAGAGAAACTTCCATAGTTGCATTATTATCTCCAGCAAAATATAAAAAACAGAGTCTTGAACTTGAAGCTACAGAACACATTTTTATGAAACCAGGGCTTATTTCATTCAATTCTTTTGTTAGGTATTTTTCATACAATTGTTTATTTTTTAATTCTTTTGTTAATTGTTCATAATATGCTTCGTCAAAATAAACAGAATCTGGAATAATATGAGTATTATTAATACTGTTTAGAATTAATTGGTCGAATATAAGTTTTTGTTCTCGAAGTTTCAAATTTTTCATGTTCATAATGTAATAATAATTAAGATATAATATCAAAAAGCTTGTTTATATTATATTTCATTAATTCATCAAATTTTGTTTGTTGTTCTTTTGAATTCTCTGAAAATAAAAACTCAGGTATTTCAGAATTTTCGTTTGTTATTGGAACGAAAACATCATCTCCAGTAGTATATTCATAGTAGATATAATCTTTGTTTACAACATAGTTTGTTGATTTAAATTCTGGTAAATTATTTGCATCTATCCAATGATATATAAAAAAAGAGTTCTTTGGAAAATCCTTTAACTCATAAAATCCAATCCAAGCATTTATTTGTTTGGTATCTTTTGTTAATGTATAGTTCCAACCTAATTCGAATTGATAGTCAGGTCTCTGACTAATCATTTTACCATTATTTTTAATAAATTCGCTCATTAGTTTTTGAGTTTTAGTATAAAGTGAATTAACTTTTCCTATAATTGATGGTGTTAAAAACATTGCAACTTCTCCTTTATTGAGTAACGTGTCATTTAAATTAAAGTTATTTTCTACAAAGTAATTGATTTGATCTATTAAGCCTGTATTATCAGTTTCTTTTGCAATTTCATATATTTCGGACCAAGTATAGATTTTTATTTGTTCAGTTTCGTCAGGTAGTTCAGAAATATGATAGTAACCATCAGGTATAATATATTTTAATTTAATTTCTTTGTGGCATTCTACTGTCTTTTGATATTGTCCATTTTTTTTTTGAGAATTTTGTAAATTTTCATTACAATTTGCTTTGATTTCTAAAAGAAGTAATATTTTGGATCCAACAGTTCCGATTATATCCACTTCTTTATTTTGCATTTCTGGTAACCTGATAGTTGAATGTGTTCCATCAATAAAAATTATGTTATCTGGCAAATTCCAGAACTTAATCATTGCATTTCTGAAACCAGATTTTTTGTAATTGAGTTTTTCTACTAGAATTGCGGTTATTGAATTTGAGTTTGTTTTTATACCAGCCATATTTTATTCCTATCTAAGTTGTTAAAACATTAATATGCTTTGATTTTTCTTTATTAATTGAGAATATTCAACCTGGTAACTAAAATTTGTTTTTATTTTGTATATCTTAAAATATATACCTTGTTGTGCTTTAGAAAAAAGACCTATGTGATAAAAACCATCATATTCAAGAATATTTGGATAAGTATTATTTGAATAGGAATCGTTAATTATAGGATTACTTTTTAGTAATTCCATGTATTCTTTTATTTCATTATCTTCTGTAATAAATTTAATCCAATTATTCGGGTTTTCCATGTTCATATAATGCTCAAGTACAAATTGCATCATTAAATAGTCAAAAATCTTTGTATTATCTTTACAGTTTATATATTGCATGAAAAAATGCTTATTCTCTTGATTATGTACTTGTTTGGAATAATCAAAGCGAGGTGTTTTGTTTTCTTTTGTATTAGATTCAAGATTAATGAAATGACAGTATTTTTGATAAAATGAATCAAAAATATAATAAGCTTCATCCTCTAAATGATATCCTTCATTTAGTTCAAAATTATATAAACTGAGGATTTCATCTAGTGTAAGGATTGATGTTTCTGTTAAGATTTTATACTTTAATAATTCGTTTGTAGTATTAGCCTTTGAAAGTATTTCTTTTTCATCAGCGTGAAAATCTATTTTATAAATTTCCGATAAGAAATCAAGAATTACATTCGTGGATTTATAAAGAGCAGTATAGCTACGACAAAGAATTTCATATTTTCGTTCTCGTTGCGCTTCCGTTTCGTTTTTTAATTCTTCTTCAAAAATTGGTAAAGATTCTGCAAGTTCATAGTGGAAACTAAAGATATGACTATACTTCTCAATCAAAGCATAAAATAATAATCTATTAGGCGAAATAATATTTTTATTTGTTTTTATTTCGTTTAGAGTATCAATTCTTCTGTTTACAAAACTAATTAATGAACTCCTATCAGTTTTGTTTTCAAATCTTAAATTAAACTGATCTACAAGTTTTCCTAAATTTTGGTCTAAACAATCAGTATTTATTGAGAAGTAATATAATATGATTACTATTTCAGTATTAATAAAATCATTATGTAATCCGAATTCATTTTCAAAAACTGTCGAAATAATACGCTCATATTTTTTTATCAATTCAAAGTTTGCAATATAATCAATATTTGATTGTATAATTGTTTCTTTATTTAATAAGAGATTAATAAAATCAATAGTCATCTTATGATTTTTAACCAGACACTCTCGAAGCGTAGTAGTTATCATTGTATTTAAAGTTTTAGGAGTAACTTCTAAAGGTGTTTTTGGGCAAGGATTAAATTTTGAAAAATGATTTTTAAGTATAATTGAACTGAATAATTCTATTTGGTATTCATATATTTCCATGAAAAAATTATTTGACAATTCATTATTACTTTTTTCAAGAATAGAGGCATAATTTATAATTCGATTATTAAAAACTGAATCTAATTCATTCTCAGTTATTTCTTCTTGTTCTAAGCGAATTTTGCTTTTAAGTTGGTAGAAGAAATAATTCATAAAACTTTCACGTTCTTTTTGCTTTATATTTTTATCATTTGCAGCAATATCTGATAGAAAAAAAGAAAAAAACAATTCTTCAATATATATTTTAATATTATTATTTTTTAATGCATTGGAAATGTTATTAAAACTATTCTGAGAATACTCATCAATTTTATGAAAACTATCTTCTTCTTTAGATTTGTTGATATTAAAAAACATAATTACCTTCCAGATAAATAGTTCTATTTTATTTTAACACCATTTAACCTAAATCGAAAGTATTTTTACAATCTTATAAATCAGCCTCCAAAGCTCTCTCCGATGTCCAGCTCTCTAGCTCTTTGCTATCGGGGAAAGTCTTTTGCAGTAAGCTATCTCCATTCAAGTTTTACAGCGAGTCCGCACCACAATCTCAGTCCGCCTGTTATAACACGCTTAAAGCCTTTTTCACTCATACGCATACCAAGCCACTTCTGACTCATTACATGTTCATTATTCTTATTACACCATTTGATATAAGTCTGATATAGTATATTTGTCGGAAGTCTCCATCTAAGTGAAGCATCAAGTTCAAGACAATCAGTAATGAAAGTACCTACAGAATCCATATCCATTCTGTATTCTGCGTTTGCATCGCGTACTGCCTCTGGTTCTGAAAGACCTTCTTTTTTCCACATTGCATAGCCTTGAATAAGCCAGTTCAATATTCCTGAGTTTTCTGCAATCAGTTTTTCTGTAAGTTTTTTATCGCGTTGCTCAGGTGGAATTGTTACTGTAAATGGAATCATTTTTATTCGTCTCCAGATTCCATTATCCGCACCACGTATTTTCGGTTTATGATTAGTCGCCATAAAAATCTTAAACGTCGGTTTAAAAGAAAAATATTCTCCATAAAGAAATCGCGCGGTCAGTTCATCTTCCCCAGTAACAGTTTTAATCAAACTTTCGCTCATTTGTTTACCTTGTTCTACTTCACTTGTAGTTACAAGTCTTGCTCCTTTTAGTCGTGCCAGATCATTACTTTGTTCTGAGCTTTTCTTCATAAAAGTTTCAATTGGAGTTGATGTTGCATAATCGCCAAACAGCTTCGTAAGAACATTCAAGAAAGTAGACTTTCCATTTGCACCAGTTCCCCAAAGAATAAAAAGGCACTGTTCACTAACATCACCGCTTAAAGCATATCCCATCGCTTTCTGAATAAAATGGATGAGTTCATTATCTCTTTTAAAAATCTGCTGCAAAAAAAGATTCCAGGTAGGACATTGTGCATCCTTATTATAAATCAACCGACTTTTTTTAGTAATTAAATCTTTAATATTCGGTTCCTTTGCTTTGCCTGTTTTCAAATTAAGTGTAAGCCCTTCAATATTAAAAAGATAATTATCAGAATCAAGTTCCCAGTCCTCAGTTTTAATATCGCTGCTCATTTTCAAAAGTCCAACAATCGCCTGGATGCGGCGGAAGCTTTCACTTTTAATAAGATGTTTTTCAAATGCAGCTTGTAGAGTTCTGTCATTAATTACTCGCAATCCTCTGTACATTTGGTGTATAAAGCTCACAACCTTTTCCTCAACGCGGCCACGATTATCAACTTCCCAGTTTGTGCCGTTCCAGTAAAGAAACTTGTTCCAGGTAATACAATAGCGGATAACATCACCATAAGCTTTTAGAAAATAATCTCTGTTTGTAATATCAGTAAACTGCATCTGTCCATTCACAAACTTATTAGCCCGCAGGTCCCGGCTCAATTCTTCAATTGCAATTCTTTCTTTTTCGTTCAGTCCTTTTGTATTTACCTTATCACTCATTTATCATCCCTTTATCTTTCAAAAGCCTGTAAAGCAATACAAGCTTATGCTCAAGCTTTCTAAAGCCATCAAGCACATCATAGCTTCCAATCTCTATATCTATTCTTCCAATATTTTCATAAAGCAGAATAAGCGAATGCGGATAATCAATGTATCTTTTCAAACTCCACCAGGCAACAAACTTCAATGCTTCTTCACTAAGCTGTTTTTCAAATGAACGAAACTTATCAAAGATTTCAACATCATCTGAAATAAGCCTTATAAAATCCTTTGCCTCGTGCCATAGTTCAACAGGCACATAATCATCTGCCGCTTTCATAAACAAAAACCCGGACTGAATCACCGCATGCAGTACGGTCATCATCAAATATAACTTCCGGCCAGAATGTCCACCAGCCGTACATATCTAAATCATCTGAAGATTGTAAATCATAAAAAATGATTCCATTCTCAACATCTTTTACTACTGCAGGAAAACTTATTTGCGATTCGTCAGGTTTCCTTGCCATAATTGTTACTGTTTGGAATCCTGATAAATCACACTTTGTATCAACTAAAATACGCAGCTTAGATTTATTCTTATATACTTTTTTCATATTCTGCACTCCAGTTTAATCTCTGTCGTAATCGGACAGAATAAGGTAAGCACGTTATTTTCTATGCGGATTTTTCCTCTGAGCCAATCCCATAAACTCATAACTGATATAGCTGTCCTGTAAAAAACACGAGAAGCCAACGGCATATCATCAGATAATCTACTGCTAGAAAAACAGGAACGAATACTAGAAAGAAGTCTGTATAATGAATCTGAAAATGAAGGAGTTTCTAATTTTTCAATCTTCATTTTCAAAGCTCTGTATGAACTTGTAGTTAGAGTTGTAATAATCTCTAGTCCGCGAGAAAAAATTATTCTGTTTTCGTTTGAAGAAGTCAGATTTTTATTCTCAGAATAACTTCTTGAAAAATGATTTTGATTAAAGACTATGGTATTTAATGCTGAACTTTCAACAGAACTTCTTTTCAGAAAAAGATTTCTTCCGTTTGCAGCTACAGCTCCCACATTCCCAAGAACAGTTCTTGTATAAGCAGAACCGTTCTCACCGTTTACATATTCAAGATAAATAATCGGGCAATAATCACAATCCATCTTTCTAGATTGAGCTATAAAAGCTTGTGATGAAACATAAGCAATCGCTGAATTGTAGTCGTTTCTTCTTGCAAAGGAAAAATAATAAAAGCTCCAGGTGCTATCTGCATCCGCAAAATCAATTCCTGTAACTCCAACACAGTCTGAATAAACTCCAAAGAAGATATTCTCATTTTGTATGAGTTTTCTTTTGAGCGTTACGTTCATCACAATCCAGTCTTCTTCAAGCAGTTCAAGATCAACCTCCGTAAAGCTCTGATTCAAGCACTCTAAAAGATTTCCGTTACTTGCAACGCTGAACACAACAGGTACTATCGGTTTATAAGGTTGTCCATATTCGTAATCCCAATACCATTCAGAATCTGGAGGCTTGTAATAAAAGCCTATCTGTACGGTTGTACTATCCGAAGCTTCAGGGCAGACATCACGGAATCCTACTATTGATTCACCGTCAACAAGTTCTCCTTCAAGCTCAATCCATTCATCGTCATCTAGTTCAACTTCGTGATAATCCTGATAGAAGGTATATTCCTGTTTGTTTCCTAAAACAGTATTACTCATAATCAGCTTCCGCTTACTGTAATCTGCCAGTCAATCTGCAGGCTATCTGCACTTGTAACATTTACTGCAGGAGTAATCTGAGCATAAGCCAGACACTTTGCTGCAGAAGTATTTCCGTTCATAAGTGCAACTTCGTTTATTCCGTTTGCGTTCAAATCTCCTGCAGCAAAGCTTGTACGATACAATACAACGTTCTGTCCTGTTGCACCGAAAGCTCCGGATGTTTTCGGGTAAGTAGAATCAAGCTTTTTTGCAGAACCTGTTGCAGTATTAACGCCGGTATTATTCTTCGGACTGGTTCCGGTCCAGCCGGTTCCTACGCACATATAACCGTTAGTGGCATCCACTTTGTTTTGTGTAGGTGTACTTATAAGAAGATCTGCAATCAGACCGTCTCCCTGTGTTGTAATTGTGTTGTGATGTTTGAATATCATCGGGCGTTCTTTCAATCTCAAAAGATTTCGCCAGAATCCGTTCTTAAAATATTTCACGTTACCGTTTGCATCCCTAACTGTAACTGTCACCAATCCTTTCATTTTCCCTTTACTTGAAATCATTTGCATACTCCCATAGCAAGATTAAATACAATGCTGGTAACGATTACACCGCCAGCTCCACCAATCAAAGCTCCATAAAAAAACTGGTTCTGTTTTTTCTGGACTTCCGCCTTAAGCTTTTTATTTTCTTCTTCAAGATTTTTCTTTGCTGTTTCCAGCTGGTCCGCACGTGCTTTCTCGTAAGCAAGTTCTCCGCCGACTTCAATCATTGCAGCTTTTACAGCTTCCTGTGCAGTACGTTCAATCTCTTCTTCTGCAATTTCCATAATTTCCTCAATTGTCAGTTCTTTCACATCTGCGCCTGAATCTTTCCTTTCCGTCGTTGATGGCATCGCAGACTGAGCCGTAAGATTCGCAGACAGAACGAGCATCAGCATTAGAAATACGCTCAATTGCTTCTTCACGTTTTTTTTCAGACTTTTCATTTATTTCCTCCGTTGTTGTGTCATTGTCGGGCTCGACCCGACAATCCCTCTCTTTCACAAACAGCACCGCAAATATCGCAACGAATACCGTTCCCACCCAAATTAAAACTTTCTTAATCACTTCCAAGACTTTCTTCATTCCCTAACACCTCAAACCTGGAACCTTTCCACTTCAAAGCCTCTCTTCCCGCAATCACCACCAGCGCAATTGTTAGCCACTCACCACAGCCAATTACGCCGAAACATCTTAGTGCTGTAGCAATAACAAAAATCACAAACTTTACACTGAGCAGTTTTTCTACAAGTCTTCTTGCCCGGAATCTAATCATCCTCGCTCTCCATCAATTGCATTTCTAATCTGCTCAAACTCGTAATCAGGTCCGAACAAATCCACATTGTCTTCGCTTGCTTTCTGTAAAGCTTCACGGTCCAATCCGCGGACAATCACACGGTAATCATTTGCCTGGTAATATGGCTTCATATCAGAAAGTGAACGAAGCTCAGAAAATGGCTCTACACAGTTCAACACAACATCACGTCCGCAGACTCCGGCAACGTGACAGACTTCGTTTTCTTTGTACAATCTGTTTCCAAGCTTTCTGTCATAAAGCGTTATAAAGAAAGCTGCCTGAATATCTGATTTGTCCGGATTTCTTTTTGTAAAATATTTCTTGAACAGCGTGTCAGCCGTCACTCGGATTGCACAGCCGGTAGACAGTAAAAGTGCCAGGCAAACAGCCCCAGAACAGTCGCTGCTGAGCAAGTTTTCTTTTCCGCTTTCATATTTCAGAAACTGCATCCGTCCCAAGAAGTAGCGGTAGCGTTCAGCTTCAGAAAGTTCAGCTACAATTTCTTTTTCAGCTTCCAGCATCAACCTTATTTTCAAGTTATTATTTTTCATTGTTACGACTTTCCCCCCCTCAGAATCAGGGTTATCAGTGTGACCGCTACATTAAAGCAGCTGATCGCACAGGCAATAACCGCCATAGTTTTACCAGCTTTACCGTTATCGCTTTTAATGTGTTCTTCAAGTCTTCTGGCAGTAGCACAAACATTCGGATTAAATTGACAGGCTGTACTCCTGTTATCAAGACTATCCATCCGTTTCTCAACAGCTTTCTTAAATTCTTTCATCTCGCTTCTAAAGCCTGAAAGTTCTACTTGTAAGTCATTCATAGACTTTACTAATAATTCAACGTTTTCTATTTTTTTACCTCCTGGTCACCCATAGTTCTGTACTGAACGCAGCATTCTTTTTATATCTGAATGTCACTTCATCAATTTTCACTTTCTTAAATTGGCTTTGTGCATTCAGCTTGATATCCATAAATGCACCAACACGTGCATGAATCAGAGGTAGATAAGTTGTAAGGTAATATGCGCCTTTACAATTAATACATTCCTGCAGTAAATCTTTTGCCCGGCGCTGGCAGAAAGGTTCTCCCTCAAACAAATCATCACTCAGATATTTTGAAGTAACGTTTCTTACAATCTGTCCGTTAGCTGCAATTTCATCATCATCTTTTACAAATATGCTGTAGTTTGGTTCAGAGATAATTGCATAGCCTGTTATGGAAGCTTTTTTTAATCCTATAAGTTTGTTATTACGGCTAAGCTGTATGATTGCGCGATCCCGGTAAGTTGTAGTGTCATACTGAACGATCAAAGGTTTGTCCTCGCCGGTAACTTCCATTGCATCCAGAAAATCCTGTTCAGAATCAAGCCGGTCTGCATATACAACATTTCTTGTTTTTCCTTCATCATTTTTTGCGGTGTAGATTGCCTGGTAATCATTGTCAGAAATAATTTCACGGTTATCACCTGTGAACGGATAATATGGCTGCATGTCTTCGTCATACCATACAGGAGCATCTGAATAGTTCCAGAGTTCCTGGCGTTCTGTCTGAACATAGCGTGTATATTTCAGGCGGATATTATTTGCGTATTTATCGTTATTGTTGAAGAAGCGATAATGAGTTATCTGTGTTTCATCAAGCGAAAAACAGGATTCTTCGGAATACTCATTTTCAAGATCATAAGGGCTTTCAATAAAGCTGAGAGTCAAATCTTTTCCACATTCAACAACTGCATTGTAAGCTTTGGCAAGGGAACAAAGTTCTTTCCAGGCAGAACCTTCAACCATTACATATGGAACATCAAAAGGAAGCTCACC
>JAEEGL014712966.1_pt1 | contig 19293 bp, 19 predicted proteins | sample 9134231 | NCBI WGS metagenome assembly JAEEGL01 (sample SAMN16246548, study PRJNA631951) | gut metagenome | biome: gut microbiome; feature: rumen; material: fiber-attached | host: Bos | place: Iran: Karaj | collected 2018-10
CTGTTGTTTGCCCAGGACTAACTTATGAAGATATGCCCGTTGGCAACAGCGGGGATGCTATGAGTGCTTTTATGCTCTTATATTTTGATAAACTGCCCAAGGAAGAAGCCAAAAAACTGCGCCAAGACTTACTTGCCTATTGCTGCCAAGACACTTTTGCTATGGTTAAATTAATTGATTTTTTATATGGTTGCGTGTAAATAAAAAACCCGCTTCTTTCAAAGCAGGTTTTAAATGGTGGGCCGAAAAGGACTCGCCTTTGCGTCATTTTCCTGACGGAAAATGCTACAAGGCCGGGCTCGCGATGTTCGCCTTTTGCTACGCAAAAACTCACATAACGCTCCGCCTTTCTCGTCCTTGCGAAAGCCAAGCAGTTGGCTTTCTTTCAGAAAATTAAAAAACCCACTACAAGAGTGGGTTTTAAAATGGTGGGCCGAAAAGGACTCGAACCTTCAACCTTCCGCGTGTAAGGCGGACGCTCTAACCAGTTGAGCTATCAGCCCCTAAAATCTTAGGATAATATTATTCTACCAAAATTTAAAATACTTTGCCAATATTTTTTAAGAAAGTTCCTCTAATAATTTTAAAGCCCTATCTCTTGCTTGTCTGATAACTGCGCTTCTTGAACCTTTAAAAATAAATTTTTTTGCCGTTAGTTTTTTGGGTGTTTTTACTCCTATCCAAACAAGGCCGACGGGCTTATTTTTAGTTGCCCCCAAAGGCCCAGCTATACCGGAAGTGGAAACGGCATATTCCGTCTTAAAAATCTTGCTTGCACCTTGCGCCATAGCTAAAACAACTTGGCTACTTACAGCACCATATTTTTTAAGCAAAACGGGACTGACGCCCAAAATTTCAGCTTTTGCCTGATTTGAATAGGCAACAATTCCCCCTTTAAAATAGGCAGAAGCCCCACTTTTTGCTACTATTTTACTTGCAATGGCTCCGCCGGTGCAACTTTCCGCTGTAGATAAAGAAGTAAGTTCTTTTATTTTCATATATTTCATTTTATCAAAAAAGATGTGAAAATATATGTTTTTTTTGCTAAAATATTGGTATAAGTATAATTTAAATAAGGAGTGTAGTATGAAAAAACTTATTGTTGTATCTGTCTTAGTCTCTTTATCTTTAGGTGCAAATGCTCATATGGTTCAAAAATGCTTCTATGGTAAAGATTGCGTCAATGGTCAGCTCGTCGGTTATTGCGATTCTAAATGCAAAGCTGAAATCGCTGCAAGAGAAGCCGCTTTAAAAGCAGAACAAGAAAGATTAGCCGCTCAAAGAAGAGCTGCTGCTTTAAGAGCTCAAAGAGAAGCTGAAGAAGCCGCAAGAAGAGCTCAACAAGAAAGAGAAGCTGCTGCCTTAGCCGCTATCGGTGCTGTAAGACAAACCGAAAATGAAATTGCCGTAACTTTAAAGAATGATATTCTTTTTGATTATGGTAAGTCCACTTTATCTTCTCAAGCAAAAGAAACTTTAGATAAAGCAGTTGAACTTCTTAACAAATTACCTAACAGAACTTTAGTTGTTGAAGGTCACACTGATTCTTCAGGTTCTGACGAATTCAATATGGCTTTATCAGAAAAAAGAGCTAAAGCTGTTTATGATTATATGAATGCACAAGGTTTAAATATTAAATCCGTTTCCTACAAAGGTTATGGTGAAACAAGACCTGTTGCAGATAATTCTACAAAAGAAGGCCGCGTTGCAAACCGCCGTGTAGAATTCAGAATCAAATAATCATAATTACTTGATTTAACGGGCCGCTTTTTTAGAAAGCGGCCTTTTTTATATAATTTATATATGTTTAAAAATATATTTAAAAAGTTAAAAATAAAAAAAATTATTAAAATTTGTTCTTATTTACTTATTATATTAGGTATTATTCTTTTACTTGCGGAATTTTCTTTAAGATGCTTTTTGCCTTTACCCAGTGTAAAAGAAAAAATCTTGGCTAAAATTTCTTCTTCTATAGGGGCAAAATTAACGGCAGATAAAATTTCCGCTAGTATTTTAGGAGTAGAAATAGATAATATAATACTTAATGTAAGAGAAGATAATTTAATTTCTTTAAAAAAACTTAAAATACACCAAAACCCTTTAAAATTATTAAAAGGTCAACTTTCTTTAAAACATATTCATATTGACGAACCAATTATACAAATTACCCGCTATAAAGACGGCACTTTTAATTTTGATTCGCTTTTATCAAGTGAAGAAGAAACCTCCCAAGAAGCAAAAGTATCGCAGGGTGGTGTTCCTCTTGATTTGAGAATAAAAATTTTAACATTAAATAAGGCAAAAATAATTTATGTTGATTTAAAAGACAATATAAAAGCACAGATAAATGATTTAGATTTATCGGTAAATAATTTTTCGTTCTATGAACCTTTTGATATAAATTTTTCTTTTAAGCCTTATTTTGAGCAAGAAGATCTTATAATTGAGGACGCCAAAATCTCTTTATATTCCGAAGTAAATTTAAAAGAACTTAATTTAAAAGAGGCCTCTTTAGATTTAAAACAATTACTTATTAACTATAAAGAAGCTGCGTTTAAAGCAATAAACACAAAAATAAATAACTTTGAAGATCCTTCCATTGTTTTTGATATGGAACTGAAAGATTTTTCCAATGAAACTTTAGTGGGTATTGCCAATACTCCGGAGTTTAATTTGCCCTCTTTAAAAGCTAAAGGTGCGCTTGATTATCTAATACAAAAAGAAAAATTAAATATAAAAGATTTAACTTTATCTGCTAAAGATACAGAAATTTCTTTTAAAGGTAATTTAAACTTTGCCAAAACATTTAGCACAAAAGCTAAAATTACTTTAAATAGTGTTTTAGAATCTTTAAGCGAACTTTACCCCCCCTTAAAAGAATATGAGCCGGAAGGGCAACTTTCAGCTGATTTTGACTTTAGTTGGCCCCTAGAGTTAAGCGGTAAATGTGATTTAACAGATATTGGCTTTTTTCTTAAACAGGCAGGAACTTTCAAAGAAATTAATACTTCTCTTGAAATTAATAGTATTGATGATATTAAAATAGAACAATTTAAAGGTGTTTTAAATAAAAATCCCTTTACGGCAAAAGCAACTTACCAAAAAAAGAAAGATTATGCCGATGTGTTTCTTGATTTTAAAGCAGATAAATTATATTTAATTGATACTTCTGAAAAAGAAGAAACTGCCCCGGAACAAACCGAGCAAGAACCTCAAGCGGAAGCTACCCCTCAGCAAAATACCGAAGAAAAATCTTCTTTTGTTCCTATAAATATAAACGCAAAAATTGATATTGCTAAACTTGATATACCTTATCTTAGAGGTAATAAACTTCTTTTTATTGCTAAAGCAAAGAATATAACTTCCCAAATGGATCAAACCCACGGCACTTTTGAGCTTAATATCCAAGAGGGACAAATAAAAGATGTATATACTCTTGCTAATGCAAATGCTCTTACAAAAGTTATGTTTATGAGTCTTAGCATAGTCAGTAAAGTAATAAATACTTTAAATGTGCTTGATTTACTTAATGGGATGGGCAAACTTATTGCCGGTAAAAAAATTGATGAAAGTGATGAAGATGAGCTTATTAAACATCAAAAAATTAACGGCAAAATGGATTTTGATTCCTTCCAAACCTTAGTTGATTTTAATGACGGCCTTGCAACAATGAAGAAATGTTCTTTTGTTTCTAATTTATTTTCTTTCAGAGTTAACGGAAATATTAATTTTGATACTCGTGACATTAAGTTAAATGTTGATAGCGCCCCCGGTAAACATACAGAAGATGGAATTATGCCTTTAAATATTGATATTAAAGGCACAGTTGAAGATCCTAAAGGTTCTTTAAGTGTTATATCAAGTGTCAGTTCTTTGGTGAGTGATACGGTTATGAATAACCCTGTATCAAATATCCTTAAAAGCACTTGGAGCAAATTATTCTCTTCTAAAGAAGAAGCCCCTTCTGAAGAACAGGAAGAAGAAAACGCTTTAACCCCAGAAGAAGAAACAGAAAATTTTACAGAAAACCAACCTGAAAATCAAAATATTTCAGAAGAAAAATAAAAGCACTTATAATAAATATAAATGCTTTTATCTTTAAAATATAACTTAGTAAAAGTTATTTAATTTTTTCGTTGGAAGATTGGCAGTTTATGCAATATCTTGCAAAAGGAATTGCCAAAATTCTTTTTTTAGGTATCGGTTGGCGGCAAGATTCACAAATGCCGTAAATACCTTTTGAAATGCGGCGCAAGGCGGATTCAATTTGGTCTAAATTTGCGTGTGCACTGCTGTTAAGTTCAAATAAAACTTCTTTATCTAAACTTTGGCTTGCAATATCGATATCATCGCCTACTTCAACTTCCGGCATATCATTTTCTTTTTTTGCTAAAATGCTTTGTTGAATTTTTTTGCGTTCTTCCAGTAGCCAAGCTTCAATTTGTTTTATTTCTTTTGCCGTAAGCTCCGGCCCTTTTGAGTTTTTCTTAGTAACCATATTTAATCCTTCCTTAAAAAATAAAATTTTAATCACCCTATATATCAGGGCCAAGCTTGCGCCTGGCCCTGGTCGGATATCTTCGGGGGGTAAAATCGAAGATGTCCGCGGGGATAAATATATTTAACTATATTTAAAATAAAGGTAATTGTCAAGACCCTTTTTGTAATGTATAATGTTTATGTAGTTATTTTTAGGAGATTTCTTATGAAAAAATTATTTTTTGTTTTTTGTCTTATACCGGCATTTGCTTTAACTGCTTTTGCCCAAGATTATAAAATTACAGAGCCCTATGGCACTACTGAAACAAGTGGTAAACTTGCCAAAAAATCCGGCCAAAAATACACTTATTTATATGATACCTCTCTAATTCAAGCAATTAAGTTAAAAGATGAACACAGAGTTAAAATTTTAATGTATGCCCAAGTTAATCCTAATGAAAAAAATGACGAAGGTTTTACCCCTCTTTATTTTGCGGCCCAATATGTTTCTCCGGAAACTTTAGCAATGATTATTGATAAAGGCGCAAAAGTTAATTTAACAAGCACTTATAATTTAACCCCTCTTATGGCAGCGGCTGCAGCCGGCAGAGCAGATAATGTGCAAGTTTTACTTGAATACGGCGCTGATCCCAATTTGGTTGATGATAAAGATTTAACCGCCTTAGACCATGCTTTTAATAATCACCAACTTGAACCCGCAATTTTACTTAACCCTATTACAACTGTTAAAAAATCTACTTTAAATTATGATGCTTGGATAGATGAAAGCATGAACGGCCAAGCCGCTTATGAACACATGACAAGCCCCGAACCTGTGGAAACCCCCACCAGTGTAAAAGATGCCATGGAAGCTGCTGCTTATAATCCAACCCTTGCCGAAATTGACGCTAAAATTGAACAAACACGCCAAGCCTTAGGCCGTCTTATCGCTTTAAGAAAACAAATTGCCGATGCTGAAGAAAAAGAAGTTGTAGAAACAACAACAGAAACTCCCGTTCAAACAAAAACTACGGTAAGTCCTACCGGTGTAAAAACTACAACAACTTATTCTAAAACAACCACAACCAAAACAACTACAACAAAAAATAAAAAACCGGCTAAGGTTGCTACCTCAGTAAATAATTAGTTTTAAAAGCCCCCTCGTCTGAATTTTGGACAAAGGGGCTTTTTTATGGTATAATTGTTAGTATAGACTTACAAACTTAATAAATTTTAGAGATATTTTATAAATATTTAGTTAGATTTAACTTACATTTTATTGTGTTTTGAGAAGAGATATTTTTATGGAAGAAAATTTAAAAAAATTAACCCAACTTAAAAAAGGCCAAGAAGGCCATATTGCCGCCTTTGATACAAAGGATAAAAACCTTATTAAAAAGATGGAAGATATTGGCCTGCACATCGGTTGCCATGTGGTGCGTAAAAACTCAAGCACGCCTGTTTTTATTAAAGCGGGCGATATTGAACTTGCACTCGGCAGAGATTTTGCTAAATATATTTTAATAAAAGCGTTTTCCAAAACTATTTTTATGCTCGGCAATCCAAATGTGGGCAAAAGCAGTCTTTTTTCGCGCATAACAGGGGTTAAGACGGCTGCCTCAAATTACCCCGGCACAACAATATCGCTTTTAAAAGGCGAAATGGTTATAAATAACACTTCCTATAATGTCTTTGATACTCCGGGCACTTATAGCTTGGATTACGAAGATAATATCTCTAAAGAGGCCTGTGAGTTAATTAAAAAGAAACCTTTTGATATTGCCTTATATGTTTTAGACGCACAACATCTTGAAAGGAATTTGCTTTTTGCTATGGATGTAATTTCGCTTGGCAAGCCGACGATACTTATTTTAAACAAATTTGATATTGCGCAAAAAAAAGGTATTGATATTGATAAAAAAGTCCTTTCAGAAATGCTCGGCGTGCCGGTAATTATAACAAACGGCTTAAATGGCGACGGGCTTAAAAAACTTTCCGTTTTAATTGATAAAATGGTGCAGGGTAAAATAGAAACAAATCCCCCCACCCTACCGCAAAAACAGGAAGAAAAGTGGAAGTTGATTGGCGAAATCAGCAAAAAAGCGCAAACAATAAAGCACCGCCACCCTTCCGTTTTGGAAAAAATTGAAGAAGCCGCCACAACGCCCTTCTTCGGTATTTTAATTGCGCTTGTTATCTTGATTAGTTCTTTTTGTTTGGTGCTTTTTCTTGGCGAGCATATAATTGACTTTTTAAGCAATCTTTACGAAAGTTATTATTTGCCCTTTATTCAAAATGTTTTTGCGTTTTGTAAAGGCACTTTTTTGTGGGATTTTCTTATTGGTGTTTCCACGCCTGAAGCAGAAGGTTTTGGTCTTTTGACCGAAGGGCTTAAAATACCTTTTATTGATGTTATGCCTTATGTTGTTTTGTTTTATGCTATTTTGGAATTTTTGGGCGAACTTGGCTATTTGCCAAGACTTGCTATTTTGCTTGATAGATTTTTACATAAACTTGGGCTTCACGGTTATAGCGCAATACCTATAATGCTTGGCCTTGGCTGTAAAGTGCCGGCACTCCTTGCCGCAGGCCGCCTTGAAACTAGACGCCAAAAAATTATTGCTATGGCCCTTATTTTTATGATGGCGCCTTGTATATCGCAAAGTGCTATGATGTTTAGTTTAATTGCTCCTTTTGGTATAAAATATCTTATTTTGACTTTCGGCATTATGTTTGTCGTTGCCGCCTTAACAGGCACTATTTTAAACAAAATTTTGCCTGGCGATAGCGCAGATATTTTTATGGAAGTGCCCTCTTGGCAATGGCCTAAAGCAAGCGTGCTTGGGCGCAAAATTTGGCAACGCACAAAAGAATATCTTTTTGAGGCCGTGCCTTTGATTTTGGCCGGTATGGTTATTATAAGTGTAGCGCAAATGATTGGCCTTGTTGATTTTATCGGCAAAATCTTTGCTTTCCCGACGACTTTTATGCTCGGCCTTCCGCAAGATACATCTTCTGTAGTGATTTTGGGTGTTTTAAGGAAAGATGTTTCTATTGCCCTACTTGAGCCGTTTAATTTGACCGCCAAGCAACTTGTTATTGCAAGTATCTTTATGTCAATGTATTTGCCGTGCGTGGCAAGTTTCTTTGTTATGCTAAAAGAAGCCAAATGGAAAGACACTTTAAGAATCCTTGCGATAACTTTATCTGTTTCTTTGCTTGTTTGCAGTCTGCTTAATATTATTTTATAGTGTTTGCGCCCGTTTTTGCGTTTATAGTTCGTTATGCCTCGCTCACATATACGGGGTTGCCACCCGCTCGGGATATGCTTCGCTCGGCAAGCCTTCTTTAAACGCAAAACACTCGCAAAAAACATGCTCTGCTTGTCTAAATTTGAACACAAAATTTTAGCTTCGTCTTTTTGGTAAATTTTAATTTTTATTCCAGTATTTTTCTACATCTTTCATTACTTCTTCTAACTCTGAAAAAGGATGAAGATTACGATTGTAATCCTCTATCCACCATTCAGGAAGGTTATTTTTTGTATACTTTGAGTGCTCTTTTTCTAATAGGGCTTTTTCTTCCTTTGCTTTTGCTGCTTTAAGTTTTTCTGCAATTTCACTATATGTACCTTCTATTTCTTGCTCATCAATAAGTTGGTCATATTCATCCTTTTTATTTTTATCAGCACCGGCATCTAATAATAATTTTATTATTTCGGTATTGCCTTGTTTTTCCGCTATTTCCAAACTATGCTCATATCCCATTTCAATGCTTGCATGTTTTCTATAAAAGCGTATTATTCTAAATACACCATTAACATCAGCACCGTTGTCAATGAGTAATTTAACTGTTTCTAAATCATTAGTATATGCCGCCAGCTCTAAAGGAGTATTGTACTCTGGGTCCTGTCCGGATGGGTCTGGAAGATTGACGTTGGCTCCGTAAGCAATTAAAGTTTTTATAACTTCTTTATGTTTAGGAGAATATTGGCCATTATAAGCTGATCCTCCGTGCAAAGCACAACTTAATGGAGTATAAACAGTTTCATTTATCCAACCTGATTTATTTATTGCGGAAGTATCTTCTTCTAAAATTTCTTTCACTAAATCATTTTGCCCATTACAAGCGGCTGCTACAAGAGATTCTTTTTTAGATTTCATTTTAGGCGAAATTAAATTAATAATATAATCATTTTTTGATTTAATGGCCCAACCTAAACCATCAAAAGTTTCTTCACCTACGAAAGAACTTCTATCACTCTCTACATTTGGTAAATTAGGGTCTGCGTCTTGTTCCAAAAGCATTTCTACAATCTCTGCATTTTTTGATTGTATCGCTTTTAAAAGTGGTCTGTTTAAAAATAATACCATAACATCCTCCCACTGAAAGTCTGGTTCCGTTTCAGATGAGGTCGCAATATTTATATCTGTTTTGGAAATAAACTCTTTAATTTTATTTAAATCTCCTTGTCCTGTCGCATCATATAACTTGCGAGCATTTTGGCAAGGGTTAGAGTCTGTAATTTCAAAAGTTTTTATTACTTTATTATTCTTCGTATTTTCGGTTAAAAATTTTTCAAATATTTTTAACTTTACATTAGAATCTCTGCAATAAAGATGAGGTTTACAATCATCAGAAGAAACATATTTATTATTCCTTTCTTCTATAATACACTCTTTTCTATATTCATTTCCATTAAAATAGTCTGTAAAAGAAGTTCCTTTTATTGCTTTAGGACATTCATATTGGGCTATTAATTTATCCCCATTTTTATAATACTTGAGTATAACATCAAAATATTCCCCATTTTTTAAAAAATCTACTTTACTTGTTATTGAAGAATCATAAAGATCAACTAATGGCAGCGATCCTGCAACAAATAATCCTGCCCTATTATCTGTTATGAGTTTATCATCTACACCTAAACAGGCAAAAGTTTTACTTGGTTTGTCATTATCATTTAAGGATATTTGTTCTTTAGATTCATCATTATTTGCTTCATCTTCATCTGATTTTTCTTCTGATATGGTTTCCGTTATAGTCATTTCTTCTGATTTTTCTATTTCATCAACTTTATTTATATTATCTTCAATAGAAATAGTATTTGTGGGAGAATTTTCTTCTATAGTAGTGTTTGTATCTTTACAAGCTATAAAATTTAAAAATACAAATAAAGTAAACAAAAAAAGTGATATCTTTTTCATAAAATTTCCTCTAGTAAAATAAATATAGAAAAATTATATCAAAAAAAGAAAATATAAGTAAAAACACCCCCTTTTTTAATAAAAGAGAGGGTGTTTTGGCAAGGAGAAAGGAAATGGCAGTTTCCTTTTTCTTTTTTTGTTCCTTTGTCTTTCTTATTTCTTTTGCTATTTCTTAATAGAAGCGCGCAAGCCAAAAAGGGCAAGGGCTTCAACTAAAAGACTGGTTGCCTCGTTAGTTGGCAAATTCTGTAAGAAAGTAGCAAAATCGGCAAAACTATTAAATGCTACCGCTTGGTCTAAATAGCCAAGCAGGGCCTGTAAAAGCAAAATAAGGGCAGCGATATATGTCTTTTTACCGCGTAAAAACTCCCTTATTTTTAGCAAGAAGTTTTTTAATTTTGCCGGCATTAGAAATTTTAATATTGTATCTAACATTTTTATTTCTCCGTCATTTTTTTAATTTTTCCAAAAGCAAGGTTTTTGTTTCCTTTACTTCGGAATAAATTAAAGTTGTTTTATTTTCCAAAACATTTTGTTTGGTGTTTATTAAAATAATTTGTTCTTCAAGTTTATCAAGCCGTTTGGGCGTTGAAATTGTGCTTGAAAGCCACAGCGAAAATGCCACAAGTGCGCTGATAATAAAAATTAAATTTCTTAAAAGAGAACTAAATAAAGTTATTTCCTGTGGTTTGGTTAAGTTTTGTATTAGCATTTTTAAATTTCCTTTAAATCAAGGCGAAGAGTCCAATTTTCAAGATCAAATTCAAGGCCTTCAACGGACATATCTGCTTCAAGATAATTTGTATAGTCTATTGTAAGAGTATCGCCAAGTTCAATTTGAGGCAGAAATTTGGTGTTTATAACCGCGCGCTTTTTAACTTGGCAGACTTGCTCGTAAATTGCGCTTACGGCGGCAAGGGCAAGGTTTGCGTTTTCGGGCGGTAAAAGTGTGCCGGCGGAAATTTTTAACTCTTTTAGGCCGTATTTATCAATTAAATTAGGATGGGTGGAATCTTCAAAACTATTATCTTTAACTTCCTGATAAGCACCAAAGTTCACGCACACGCGGTTAAAAAGTTTATCAATACCGCTGTTTTGATATTCAATATTTATAATTTCCCCCTTTGTAAGAGTTAAACTTGCCTGCGGGTAAGTGCGCTTTTTAAATAAAAAAGTGCCGTCTGTTTTATAACCGATAATAAAACCGCTGAGTAGCGCAAGGTCCTGCATAATTTCAAGGCAGTTTTTTTGATAAGTGTTAACAAGCGCAATATTAACGCTGTTTGTATAGTAAACCAAAGACCAATTATTTAAGACAGGGCTTGAGGTTTGCTCAGCGTTGCTTGTTGCGCTCCATTTTAACTGAAGATAGCGTTTTTGCGTGGCGGGTGTTTGGCTACTTGTAATTTCGGCCCACTCAGTCCAAGTATCTTCAATCGTATCTTTTGCGCGCCAAAAAGTTTTGGCAGAACCTAGATTTAAAGTTTGATTAATATTAAAAACATCCCAATTTATAAGATATTCCCCGCCGTCTATAATAGGGCTTAAATAAGTGCCTTTTGGCGCAAGATTGCCTGTGCCTGTTGCTACAAGCGGGCTTAAGCCAATATTGCTGATACCCTGATAGCCGTTATTTTGCATTTTTAAGACAAGATAACTGCTTTGCGTGTAAGTGTTATCATTTGCCAAAAGGCCAAGATAATGCCAAGAACTTTCACTTGGCTCAAGCGCTTTTAGCCAAAGATAAAAATTGCCGTTTTCGTCGCGGGAAAGGCGGTATCTTATTTTTGTTATGTGAGAGCCAAGAGAATAACTTGCCGCATGCAAACCTGTAAGAGTGCCGTTATCTGCCCTATAAAGAGCGCAAACCATATTGTTGCCGTATTTAAAATGGATAAAACAATATCCGTTTGTATTTCGGTAATCACTAGCGGAAGAAATAAAAAAGTTTAGTTGGTTTTCGCTGTCATCCCAGTTGCAACTTGCGTCAATTTGCCAAGTGCCATAGGCCTGAGTGCTTTGTGTATAGGCCGTTGCCGGAGAAGATAAAAGACCGCTTGAAAGCCACGCGCTGTTTGGCGTAAAAGTAAAGGAAACATTACTTGGTTTTTCAAGCGTGGTCCAGTCAAATTCGGCATTTTTTAAAAAATTAGTTTCAAGTTGCAGAGTACTAGAAGATATTTCAAGATTTTCCAAAGTTCCCTCTTCAAAAGAGGCAAAAGTGGGCTGGGCAAAAGTGTTTGTGATAGCGTGGTCAAAGGCAACATCATCTATATCTGTGTTTTGGCTGTGTGCTGTCTCTGCAATTTGCCCGGCCAGCCAGGCTAAAGATTTGTTTTGCCACCAATAAATATAAGAAATCCACAAACTTTGCCCCGTCGTCAGAGCATTGGTTAATTTGATTTTTGCACCTTGGTTTATATCGTTTAAAGAGGAAATTTTATAATCTAAACTTGGCTGCAGAATTGTTGCATCTTCTAGGGTTGCGCCTTGTTTAACTTCCAAAATTACTCCGACGCCGGAATTGATTGTGTAAAACTCTTGGCCTTCATCTTGGCCGAGCAGTTCATTTGCAACTGTGTTTGAAATTTGCTCCGCTGAAAAAGAAGAAAGTTTTTCAAGTTCGCCTTTAAGCGTAATAGAGATTGTTTTGTCTTCGGGATATTCCTGCGCGCAAGATAAAATAAAACCGCGGAAAAGCAAAATATCTTCTTTACCTTGGCTAGTGCTTGCTCCGCCAAAAACTTCCACCTTAGAGCTAAAAAAATTTTCTTCTTCGGCAAAAAAAGAGTTTTGCGCGCCGGGTGTAAATTTTTTATCAAGATTATTTAAAACAATATTTGTATTGGCGCAAGACCAAGTGGAGTAGGCCTCTGTATCAAGTTTCCATTTTACAGGGCTGATTTCCACAAGATATTTCGAAATATCGCTAGCACTAGCAAAATCATACTGCAAAGTTTCGCTATTCCACACGCGTTTATATAAAAGAATTTTCTTATAGTATTTTGGCGTTTGGTTTTTTAGAGCATTGTTTAGAGAAGTGGAAATTTGTTTCATTTTTTACCTCTCAAGCAAAGTTAAATTTAAAGTATAAAGTGCATTTTGGCGGTTTAGGTGAAAACTTGGCGGTTCTTTTGGGGCAAACTCGCTTACAAAATAGCCGTCAAAATCGCCAAAAAGGGCATAAGTTAAAAAAGTATTATCTTTTAAGATAGTTTTTATTTGTTCTAGCATAGTTTGCGAAATATTGGAAAGATTAAGATTTAATTTCTTTTTGCTAAATTCCTGCCAGCAAATTAAAGTGCCGTCAGCAAGATAATAAGAGCTGCCTTTAAAAGTATTATCAAGCGTGTAGGAACTTAAAATATTTTGAAGTGTAAGCAGTTTTTTTACAATAGAAATTTCTTCAAAATCAATATTATCATTAAAAGTTAAACGGATGATTTTAGCCGTAATTTGCGTGGCTAAAATAAAAAATTTATCTTGCTTTTGGCTTTGGGTTAAAGTTTCCCCTTCCGTCCAAGATTCTTGCGCGTCTGTTGTTTTATAGTCAACTTGCACGCTTGTAAGAGCGGTATTTTTTATTAAAAAAGCGTCAATTTGTTTTATTTCGTTAAAAGTAATTGTAAAAATGTTTGAAGAAATATTTGTTTGCGTGTTAGAATCAATTAAATTTGCACTATATAAAGTGATTGGTTGAAAAATCATAAACTTGCCTCGCTATCTTTTTGTTTGCCGATTTTATAACTGATTTTGGCTTGTTCTACCGCCCAAGAAACGCCTTTACGGGCGGCCTGGGCAATTTGCTCGCAAAGTTCTTTTGCATTGGTGCTGGAGGTTGTTTGCGCGTTTATGGTTATGGGGCTGTTTATGGTAATATTTGGCGTTTCTTTGGACTCAGTTTGCTCGGGCGATAAAACATATTCCCCTTCGTGCAAAAGATAAGGGCCGGTTTGGTTTATGGGGCCGCCTGTTCTGCGTGAGCCAAGTAAGCCACCAAATAAACTTGTTCCCCCGCCAAAAATTGCGCCAAAGAAACTTTGCGTTGCCATCTGCGCGCCCATAGATAAAAAGGAAGATAAAATATTTTTAAACACTTCTTTTGCCAAGTTTTCAAGATTAAGAAAATTCTTAGAGGTAGAATCAAAAAAACTATTTAAAGAGGCACTTGATAAAACATTTATTTTGCTTGCGCCTGAGATAAAATTATTGCTCCACCTATCTGTTTGATTGTTTAAATTGTTATAGTATTTAGAAAATTCCTGTGAACTTTTATTTATTTGAGACTCTGCTTCTTTAAACCCTTGCGGGTCAAAGATGCTGGAAAGTTCTATAAAAAAAGAGCCTGCGCTGTTTGTCATTTGCTTATTCCTATTTGTGAAAGTTGTGCGGTGCTGGGGTTTGTATTTTGTTTTTTATAACCCATTTGTTTTAAAGCACCGCTGATAGCCCAATTAAGCCAAGAAAGGTTTTGGGCCAAAATATACTCGGTTTTATAGCCGTAAAAAGACGCACAAAAACTTATGGCACCTAAAAGGGCGTCTAATTCTTTTTTACTTTCAGGGCCTGGGAAAAATTTGCCATTATCAAGGCAAAATCATTAACCTCGCTTAAAGTTTTGGTTAAAATACTTAGTTCCTGTAAAGTTATTTTATCTTCGGGGCAAAGAACATCTTTAAAAGCATTATTGGTTAGAAGATTTAAAATTTCTTTTGTTTTATTTGTGCCGGCAATTTCAAAAATTTTAGCAAGAATATTTTGATTATCTTTTAAATTTTTTATTTCGCCGTAAATCTGACCGAGTAGGCGGCCGAGTAAAACGGCATTTTTTATGCTGATAGGTTTTATTTCAATATCGCGCCCCATAATTTTTATTTTTTTAGTTTGGGGCAAAAGGGCTTCAAGCGGGTTCATTGTTTTTCTCCTTATAAATTATTTCTTATTTTTTAGGTTCGGGGGCGGTGTTTATAGATAACCCCCGAACCTTTGTCGTCGGTGTTTTTGTGTTTGCCTAGGCGGATAAAATATCTTCTATTTTGCCAAAGCGTTTATTTAAATCTTTTGAAGTATCGCATAAAACATCAAATTCTACTTCAACTAAAGTTTCGCTATCGCGTTTATAACTTTGGCTTGTTTTGCCTGTAGGGCGGCATTTCCAAAAAGTATATTTACGGCTTGCACCGCCGGGGCCTTTTACATTAATGTAAAGAGTTTTGTAAGTTTCGCTAGATTTATCGCCAAACTCAAAAGTGGTGCTGGCTGGGCTAGCGTAGCCAAAGGCAAGGGCAATATTTGCTAAAGTTGCTTCCGCAAGGGAAAATTTAATTTTTAAACTTTCCGCCGTAGTAATTTTATCAATAATACCAAGACATTGATCAACCTTAACTTCGTAAGCACTTTCTTCGTGTTCAATGGTTATACCTCCTTTAATAAAACCTAAATCTGTTGCTTGGGCTTCACTTGTGCCGTAAGAGCCGGCTTTTAAAGTGCTTTGGGCATTTAAACCCACAATAATATTTGTTGGTGTGGACATTTGTTTCTCCTATATTTTTTTAAATTTAAAAATAAAATTTATAGCACGCACATGGCGGCCGAGTTCATCTAAAAAATCATTTCCCCCTATCTTTTTGCTGTAATAAATTTTGTATTCTTGGGAAGGTATTTCATTTGCGGTTAAATCAAGCAATTCCGTTAAAAGATAAGAAATTTGCGTAATCTGCAAAAAATCATCAGCCGTAATTGTTAAAGTTATTTGTTCGGTGCTTAAAACTTCATCTGTTGTTCCGCCGGGGTTTGTGGAGCGGTAAACAATATAAGGCAAGCGTGAAGATATTCTTGCAAAATTGGGGTAAATCTTGCTGTCTGTTTGCGTGCTAGATAAAACCAAACTTAAAGCTTCGTCGGAAGCTAAATAATTATAAATATCTTTTAAAATCATAAGATTTTTCCTATTTCCTTTGTTTCTTCTTTTAAAATAAGGGCATATTTATTTAGAGTAGGCAACATAAAAGGGCGCGGGGCAGTTTGGTCGGTGCCATATTCTAAATAAAGGGCGTAAGGCGCGCTATCCGCACAAAAAACTTTTATTATTAAACTATCTTTATTTTCCTCTAAAAGATAATCAACGGAGTTTTGTAAATTGCCACTTTCTTTACGCGGTGCTTGCATTGGCAAACTGCGCACAATTCTTGCGCCGTTTTTTGATACGGGAATATCTAAGATATTTTTTATTTCCTGTTTCATTTCGGCACCGATATTTTGTGCTATCTGTTTTTGTGCTTTTTTTAAATCAAGCCAAGTTTGCGCTAAGTTTTTGCTAAGAACTTCAAAAGAAGAATTAAGAGAAAATTTAAACATTTTAAATAGTCCTTTCCAAATATAAGCACAAATAGCGTCCCGCTCCACCTAGCGAAAGAGAACCCACCACATTATAATTTTTGCCGTCAACAACTACGCAAAAATCATTTTGAGGTAAAGATCTTTCCACCATATAAAGCGCATGGGTTGCTTTTTGATAAGCCGGACTAGAGTAGCGGCGTTCGCTAACCTGTCTTGTTCTTAATCGGCAAGGAATATTAACGGCAAAATCACTAAAAATCATTTTTTGCTCACCGCTATTTTGGGCTGTTTGATAAGTAGCACTTTTTAAAGTGCAGGTTTTATTTAAAAGTGTTTTAAAACTCATAAATCAATCCTTCGGTAGCCTTCTAAGAGCATAGCAACTTGCGGTGCAATAGCGTGTTCTTCGTAATAACTGATACTATAATCGCCAAGGGTTTCGCCTTTGATATTGCAGTCTTCCTGTATTTTTAAAACTTCTTTTACCCAATGCCAAATAGCAAGTTGAATATTCTTTGGCACGCTTGCCGTATCTTGAGCAAGGCCTGCAATATAGGTTATTAAAACAACGCCTTTCCAATTTGTCGGTTTTTTGATAATTCCGTTATATTTATCAAGTTTCAAAATATTTGGGTCAATAGTTTGCCCGTCTTCAATAATAGTTGTGATACTTGTAATAGGGTATTGCTGGAGTTGTAAATATTTTGTTTTAGAACCCTGCTTATCGTGGGGTTCTTCGGTAATGGTTCTGGCAACAATATTACGACCAAGGTATCTTTCGGCGGCTTCGCTGCAAGATTCAATAAGAAGTTCATAAAGAGCATCTTTTGAGGTATCTTGCACGCTTACACCAAGAAAAGATTTTAAATTTTCCAAAGTGGTTGCTGCTGTTGTTGGTAAAGACATAAAAAAGTTTCCTCCTTTTAGTTTTTTAAGCAGGGCGGTATTTTAAATACCGCCCATGGAGAATAAAGTTATTTAAAAATTAAATAACTAAATGCACTGCCGTAGGTAACATCAATAGATAAGGCCTGGGTAAAGCGCAACCAGGTTTGATCTGTCATAAAGGCACTTTCAAGGACGCTGTCTTCGCTATTCCAAGAAGCAGCATCTTGGGAAACTTTAACAGTCATAGTTTCTCTTGGAGAGATAAGTAAGTTTTTGTTAAATCTGCCAAAGAAGGCAATGGTTTTATCTCCGCCTGTTAAGGATGAAGCGGAAGAAACTTCATTAGGTATTTGAGAGCTTACAACATAAGGAGTGTTCCAAATTGTTGCAGGAGTGCCTAGTGAAGGCGGTGCCCAAATATAATTGCCGTGTGTATCTTTTAATTTCATTAACTTGCTAAGACCGGCTCTTGAAACAACTAAAACGCCTTCTCTTGCGTTTTGGTCGTTTAAACTAAAGAGCAAGTTGGCAATATCATCAAAAGTAACACTGCTTGAAGCCATAGAAACAGCATTTATACCGCTTGTATTTAAAATGCCGTTAAAAGGATCGCTGGAAGCAGTTTTACCGATTAAAGCGACTCTTTCAATTTCAAGGGCCATAGCTTCGGCTACAAGTTCAGATAAGAATTGAGTTAAGTTAATTGCGCTATCTCTAATTAACTCATCGGTGCATTTGATAACCGTTGCCAAAACTTTGGCGGTTTGTTCAATTTGACCGAAAGTCGGGTTTGTGATACCTTTAACACTATTTTCACTAACCCAGCCAACTTGTAAGTTTGTTAATTGTTTGGGGATTTGGCGTTTCCAAGTGGACATAGGCATAATATTGGCAATTTTCATAATTGCGCTGCTTTCATTCATTAACTTGAAAACTTGGCTAGAAAATTCGCTTGGCACTAAATAACCACCGCCTGTAGTGGCAGTATCACCTTCGGAAAGGACAGATTTAAAATCGTTTAAAATAGAGTGTTTATTTTTTGCGGCAAGCAAAAAGTTTTTCATATTGCCGAATTTGCGGCCATATTCGCTTGTCCAGGGTTGTTCCGGTTTGTTGCGACCGCTTTTAGCAAAAGCGGAAAATTTTTCTAAAACATCTTCTTCTGTTGTGGGCAAAACGGCTTTGCTTTGTTGCGGGTGTAAATTGGTAATGATATCTTCTATCATTTTTTCTGCTTTATCTTTGGTTAAACAATCGTTTATTTTGGAATCAAGGGTTTGTCTTAATTCTTTTATGGAACTCATTATTTCGTCCATTTAATTCTCCTAGGCGGGTTTTGGGAGTTCCTTTTTTAACATAAAAAAGAGCCCTCAAACCCTGCTCGGTTTGACGACTCTCCCAATTTCTGATACAAATGTATCAAATTTATTTTGGCTTGTCAAGAAATTTTTTATTTTTTTACCGCCTGAATAATGTTATAATGAGGTTATATAGTAAATTGTAGGAGGTTTTTAATGCAACAAAATATTGAAAAGCAAAAACAGCCCGCAGGTCTTTATCTTTTATTTGCAACTGAAATGTGGGAACGCTTTAGTTTTTATTCTCTTAAAGCCCTGTTTATTTTGTATTTAACAAAGGAACTTTTACTTTCTAAAGAACAGGCAAGCGGTTATTTTGGAACCCTGATGAGTTTGATTTTCTTATCCCCCCTTTTTGGCGGTTATATCGCTGATAAATGGATAGGCAAAAGAGCTTCAATTATTATTGGTTCTTTATGTATTATTGCAGGGCAGTTTTGTATGGGGCAGGGTTCTTTAAATGCGGTATTTGTGGCAATGGGTTTTATTGTTATAGGAAACGGCTTTTTTAAACCTAATATTTCAAGTATCGTCGGCGATTTATATGAGAAAAACGACCCAAGACGCGATAGCGGTTTTACTATATTTTATATGGGTATTAATCTTGGCTCTTTTTTGGCCGGTTTAATTGCAGGAACACTTGCTGCTAAATATGGCTGGGCTTATGGCTTTGGCTCGGCAGCAGTCGGTATGATTTTTGGCCTAGTTTTGTTTGTCTGGGGTAAAGATAAATATTTACAAGGCAAAGGCAAAGCCCCTAAATATTATGCTAAACCGACGGAAACCAAAAAAGAAATTTCCAATGCCCCCCTTACAAAAGAAGAAAAACAGAGAATTGCCGTTATCTTTATTATGGCTTTCTTCTCGGTCTTTTTCTGGGCTATTTTTGAGCAAAAAGGTGCCGCTTTAAACCTTATTGCTGATGAGCATGTAAACAGAGTAATAAACTTCTTTGGCAAACCTTTTGAAATACCTACAGCGTGGTTCCAATCGGTCAACCCCTTGTTTATTATGTTATTTGC
>JAEEGL015738689.1_pt1 | contig 19293 bp, 15 predicted proteins | sample 9134231 | NCBI WGS metagenome assembly JAEEGL01 (sample SAMN16246548, study PRJNA631951) | gut metagenome | biome: gut microbiome; feature: rumen; material: fiber-attached | host: Bos | place: Iran: Karaj | collected 2018-10
GCTGGACCTGCCCGAAGTGCGGCGCTGTCAACAAGGGCAAGTTCTGCGCGGAGTGCGGCGCTCCCAAGCCCGCGGGCGAGCCCCTCTACAAGTGCGACAAGTGCGGCTGGGAGCCTGAGGACCCCAAGAATCCTCCCAAGTTCTGCCCCAACTGCGGCGACCCCTTCGACGCCGGCGATATCGTCTGAGCGGGAGTAATCAGAGAGTGTTTTGCCGCCGCAGCCCGGCTGCTGCGGCGGCAGAGCAATTTAATCTTGAACAGGAGGCCAGAAATGGGACTTTTCGATAAGAAATTCTGCGATGTGTGCGGCGGCAAAATCGGACTTCTGGGCAACCGCAAGCTGGAGGACGGGAACCTCTGCAAGGACTGTGCCTCCAAGCTTTCCCCCTGGTTCAGCGAGCGGCGTCACAGTACCGTGGCGGACATCAAGGAGCAGCTGGCATACCGCGAGGCCAACAAAGCCAAGGTCAGCGCTTTCCACACCACCCGCACCTTGGGTGAGCGGACGAAGGTGCTGCTGGACGAGGATGCCCGCGAATTCATGGTGACCTCCGCCAGCAACCTCCAGGAAGCCAATCCCGACGTGCTGAAATTCGAAGACGTGACCGGCTGCGATCTGGACATCGACGAGTGCAAGGTCGAGCAGAAGATGAAGAACGCAGAGGGGAAGGAAGTCAGCTACAATCCGCCCCGGTATAAGTATGAATACAATATGAGCGTCATCATCAACGTGAACAACCCCTATTTCGATGATATGCGCTTCCAGATCAACCCCAGCACCCTCCATGGCAAGACGGATCCGGACTACCGGCGCTGCGAGGCCATCGGCCTTGAGATCCGGAAGACCATGAACCAGATCCGGGACGGCATCCGGGAAGGCATCGCGGCGGCGGCTGCGCCCAAGGTGGCGGTCACCTGTCCGAACTGCGGCGCTTCCACCATCCCCGACGAGAAGGGCTGCTGCGAATACTGCGGCACCGCTCTGAAGGACTGAGATACCCCAAAAGGAAAAACGGGCTGCACTTCGGTGCAAGCCCGTTTCTTTCAACAGGAGGAGAGCATGAAAGAGATACTCTATCGCACGAGAATGACGGTGCCGGAGGACTGCATCGGTTACACGGACAAGAACGGCATCAAGCATTATGATTTCTATCATCCCTTCGGCGCCGTTCAGAAGAATGAGATGGACTGCATGGAGTTCGAGTCCCCGGAGACCCAGGACATCGGTTACCATGAGCACACCTTCGGCTGCGAGACCTTCCTTATCACCAACGGTCAGATCGAAGGCTGCGTTCTGGGCCAGCGCTTCCTGATGGGGCCGGGGGATATCCTCCATATCCAGCCTTATATGGGCCATGCCTTCAAACCCGCGTCCCCCGGCTGCCGGCTGAATATCCTCTTCCAGACCATGGACATGGCCAACACCACCGCCCGGCGGTTCCGCATTCAGGACGATTTCCCCGGCAGATATGAGGAGCCGGAGCTGCAGAAAGCTCTGGACAGCCTCTATGGCCGGGTGCCCCGCAGCTTCCCGGATGCGCCTTTCGTGCCTGCCGAGCAGGTAGCGGCGCTCCGGCGGGAGGGGACCGGGCTGCTGACCCATGAGGCGGAAGGGGTCACCCTTCGCCTGAAGGTGGGCCGCTGGGAGACCCACGGGGAGAAGGAGATCTGGGAATTCGTCATGGAGAGGGGCTTCGGCGCAGATCATCCCGCCCTTCGCCCGGAGCCTTATTTCTTTTATGTGACGGAGGGGCGCGTCCGCTTTCGCATCTGGGAAGCGGAGGATAAGGTTTGCGAGTTTGAGGCAGAGGGGCAGACCCTCATCAACATCCCGCCTCTGTACCCCTTCTCCTATGAGGCTCTGGAGCCCTCCCGCATGCTGGATCTGGACTGCGCGGTCTACCGGCAGGATCTGCTGGAGGAGCTGGAGCGTCTGCGCGCTGCGGAGCCGGAAAAGCTGAAGGATGGGGAGTATATGCGCGAGCTGCGGCACCGCTTCAACTGCTGGTATGAAAATGCGGGGCTGAGGAAGTGAGCGCCGTCGTCGGCCGGTTTGCGCCGACCCCCAGCGGGCGGATGCATCTGGGAAATGCCTTTGCCTATCTGCTGGCATGGCTCTCCGCCAAAAAAGAGGACGGGGAGATCGTGCTTCGCATGGAAGACCTGGACGTGCTTCGCTGCAGCGACGAGTTTGCGGAGGGGATCCGGCAGGATCTCCGGTGGCTGGGCCTGATTTGGGACCGGGAGACGCCGCCGCAGCGCCTTCGCACGAGGGCTTATGAGGAAGCGCTGGAGCTTTTGCGCAGCAAGGCCAATGTGTTTCCCTGCTGGTGCACCCGGGGCAGCCTGAATCTGATCAATGCGCCCCATGCCGCCGATGGCCATCCCATCCATCCCGCCTCCTGCCGCCTGCGCTCCGATGAGGAGCGAAGCAGGATGAAGGGTCCGCCCGCCTGGCGGCTGGAGGCGCCGGATGTGACCATACGGTTTGAAGACGGGGTCCGCGGCCCGTATTCCGAAAACCTGATGACCGGCTGCGGGGACTTTGTGCTGCGCAGGGCAGACGGAGTCTTTGTCTATCAGCTGGCCGTGGTGGTGGATGACGGGGAGGCCGGCGTGACCCAGGTCGTGCGCGGCTGTGATCTGCTCTCCTCCACGCCGCGGCAGATATACCTGAGCCGTCTCCTGGGGCTGAAGGAACCTCGATACTGGCATGTGCCCATGTTGACGGACGGGGAGGGAAGGAAGCTCTCCAAGCGGGATGCAGCCATGGACCTCGGCCGGCTGCGGAGGGAGTACAGCGCGGAAGAGATCATCGGACTCCTGGCGTTCCGCAGCGGTCTTATCCAGCGGCAGGAAGCGGTTTCCGCCCGGGAGCTGCTGAGTGAGTTCCGATGGGAGAAGCTGAGGCGGGAAGATATCGTCGTCGGCTGAGAGCCATCGGCAGGGGCGGGGATGAATCAATCCCGTCTTCCGCCCTCCATGCGATTGCGCAGCTTATCCAGGGCTTTTTTCTCCAGCCTGGAAACATAGCTGCGGGAGATGCCCAGCTTCGCGGCCACCTCCCGCTGGGGCAGGGCGGAGCCGCCGCCAAGCCCGTAGCGCAGCGTGACGATTTCCCGTTCCCGCCGGTCCAGCTCCGTTATCACATATTGCCGCAGCCGCCGGCTGTCCTCCTTCAGCGCCAGGCGCTCCAGGATGTCGTCCTCCTCATAGAGTATGTCCTGCAGGGAGAGTCCGCCCTCGCCGTCGCTGTCCAGTGCGTCGGAGAGAGAAACGTCGCCGGCGGTTTTGCGCTGGCTGCGGAAATACATGAGGATTTCATTCTCCACGCAGCGGGAGGCATAGGTCGCAAGGCGCACGCCGCGATCCGGCCGGTAGGAGGAGATGCCCTTGATGAGTCCCACGGTGCCGATGGAGATGAGGTCGTCCTGATCGCAGGTGGCGGAAAAGTATTTCTTGATGATGTGCGCGACCAGCCGGAGGTTGTGTTCGATGAGGATGCCGCGAGCCTCCTCGTCCCCTTCCGCCGCCAGGGCCACGTACTTCCGCTCTTCCTCCGCGCTGAGGGGGCGGGGGAAGGAGCCCCCGCTGTTCCCCAGCCGCAGCGTCAAAAAAGCGGAATTCAGGAGTAAGGCCAGCAAACTGCTCAGCATATTCCCGCTCCTTTCCCCGTATGACCTCCCCGCTCCCTGGTCCGCGGAGCGCCGGGCTGCGGCCATCGGTGCTATCAGCGTATTCCCGGCCGGTTCGTCCAAATTGTAAACAGACCGTGAAGCGGAAGACACGGACGAGGGAACGTGCGGGATGAAATGGCGCAGATAGATAACCCGGGAAGCGCAAGGCTTCCCGGGGCCGATTTTGCCGGGTCGGTTTTTGAAGCGGGGCTCTCGGGAAGCGCAGCAGCTCACGGTCGGAGAAAAAACCTGGAGCCGCTGCAAAACGGCCCCAGGCTTATATCATCCCGTCACTCCGCCGGTATTTCCAGACAGACGCTGAGCAGCAGCCCCTCAGGCGCGTCCGGGAAAAGGAAGCGAATGCCCCCGTATCGCGTCTGCGGCCGGTCTTCGGAAAAAGCGGCGAAGAAAGCGGAACCCGCGATGAGCCCCGTTCCCCGCTGCTTGCCGAAGGCCTCCTTCATCGTCCACAGCCTCGTAGCGCGGCAGGCGCGGTCGCCGGCGCGGACCCAGGCCCGTTCCTCCCGGGAATAGAGGCGCTCCATAACGCGGTCCGAGATATCCCGGATCTCCTGCAGGTCGATGCCGATGGGAACCTCCGCCACGGCGGCGGCAACGTAGTCTCCGGAGTGGCTGAGGGAAACGGAGAGCGGACAGCCGGGGAGAAAGGGCCTGCCGTTTTCGTCCTCGGACAGGGGAAGAGACTCGCCGGGCCTGACGTCCGCCAGCAGCTCACGGCAAAGCGCTTCCGCAGACATGGAGCGGGCCAGGACAGGCCCCCGCAGGCGCCATAAGCGCTCATACCGCGGACCGCCGCGGCCGAAGGGCAGCGCGGCCCAGGAAGCGGCATCCCCGGACACGGGACGGCATTCACAGCGAAAAATCATGTGGAGATCTCCCTTCGACCGACATAAAGCACCCGGAAATACAAAGAACTTTGCGATTACGGAATAATAGGGTCTGGACAAAATGGGGAAAATGCGATATGATACCCTAGTAATGTCCAGATTATTGAAAAGGGACGCAATTGTCAAGAAGGAAGTAAACATGAGAAGAGTAACAGCTTGGCTGTTTGCCCTGGTATTTATTATATGCCTGACTGCCTGCAAGGAAAAGAGCGGTGATACCAACGTCACGACCCCCGGCAACCTGATAACTCCTGCCCCGTATACCCCGCGCGTCAGCGCAGAGAACACGGACGTGAGCGCAGAATATGCCGATCAGCTCAGCAGCTACCCCTGGCTGGAAACCTATGATTGGACGTATTACGTGTTCCATAAGGACGGGACTTATCAGCACATGAAGGATAAGGATCTCACGGAAGAGATCGACAGCGGCAGCTGGCAGATGCGGAAGGACGCCCACGGCTATATGCTGCTCCACATGGAGGTAAAGGGCGGAGAGGCCTTCGACCTGTATGATCTGGAGCTCTATGAGGAGAGCCTTTTTGCCCACAGTCTGACGGAAACCTCCTATATCTGGCTTCTATGTACGCCAACAGAAGAATAAACAAACGCACAGTCGGATGACCGGCTGTGCGTTTTTCAAGATAACGCTTATTTGGGCAGCTTTGTCAGGGGCTTTTCCAGAAGGAAGCAGATGACGACTGCCAGAATCAGATTTACCAGCATATAGCTGCCGTTATAGACGGCGGAGAAGAGCGCCGGGTTGGAATAGGTGGTGCCGGCAAAGACCTCCGGCTCCACGATCTTATAGATGGTGACCCCGCTGATAAAGTGGACGATAAAGCGGCATACGCTCCCCAAAGCGGCGCCCAGGGGAAGCCCGTGCTTCGTTTTGCGCACCAGGCCGCCCAGACCGACGGCGCCGTAGGCGATGGAGTAATCCAGCAGGATGGACTGCCAGCCCCAGGCAAAGCCGCCGGCAAAGAAGCATTTGATGGTGCCGAAGATCAGCCCGGCGGCGATGCCCCAGCCGAAACCGCGCCGCCAGGTATAGATCAGCAGGGGGACCATGACGATGTCGATGGAGCCGCCCTCCGGCCAGATCTTGAATTTGATGAAGCTCAGCGCATAGGACATGGCGATGCAGAGAGCGCCTTCCACCAGGGTCAGCAGTTTTTGGTGTTCTTTCATAGTTGCCTCCAAATGAAAAAATCGCGTCCGAAAATGCGGACGCGAAAACAAAGCCTCAAGGGCCCAATTCCTACGCCGGCATTATCCGGATCAGGTTCCAGGGTTCGGAGAGGTTCTCCGTCTCAGCCGCAAAGCAGCACCCCTTTGAAATTGAGCCTATTTTAAGCTGGAAAGCGGGCGTTGTCAAGAGCCTTTGCCCCCTTTTCCTTTAAGATTGAAGAACTGGAGTGATGGAAATGAGCAGCGTTCCCGAAAGACTCGGTGAACTGCGCCGGGAAATGAAGGCGCGGAACATTGATATCTACGTGGTGCCCACGGCCGACTACCATGGCAGCGAGTATGTGGGCGAGCATTTCAAGGCAAGGCAGTACATGACCGGCTTTACCGGCTCCGCCGGCACGGCGGTCATCACCGCCGATGAGGCCGGACTGTGGACCGACGCCCGGTATTTCCTGCAGGCGGAGGCCCAGCTGAAGGACAGCGGCGTGACCCTCTACCGCATGGCCGAGGAGGGCGTGCCCACGATCCAAGAATTCCTGGCGGAGAATCTGCCCCAGGGGGGATGCATCGGGTTTGACGGCAGGACCGTCAGCGGCGCCGAAGGCCGGGCTTACCGGAAGCTGGCGGATGAGAAAAAAGGCCGCCTCAGCGTGGACGAGGACCTGGTGGGCCTTATTTGGCCGGAGCGGCCGCCTCTGCCTGCGGGCAGGGTCTGGCGCTATGGGCTCGAATATGCCGGGAAGAGCACCGAAGAGAAGCTGGCCGCCGTGCGGGAGGAGATGGCAAAAGCCGGAGCGGACAGGCACATCCTGACCTCCCTCTATGATATCGCCTGGCTGCTGAACGTGCGGGGGAGCGACATCGCTTTCGTGCCGGTGGTGCTGTCCTATCTGGCGATGACGCAGACGGCGTGCATCTGGTTCGTGCAGCAGGAGGCCGTTCCGGATAAACTCGCATCCGAGCTCGGGGCCTGCGGCGTCACGATGCGCCCCTATGATGAGATCTACGACTATGTGAAAACCATCCGGGCGGGGGAGAAGGTGTGGATGGACGCCTCCGGCGTCAACTACCGGCTGTGCAGCACCCTGCCCGCCGGGGTCGTCCTCCGGGATCAGGCGAACCCCAGCACGCCCCTGAAGGCTGTCAAAAACGAGACGGAGCTGAAGGCGACCCGCCGCGCCCACCTGAAGGACGCGGTGGTGATGTGCAAATTCCTGTATTGGCTGAAAACGAACGTCGGCCGGGTGCCCATGACGGAGATCAGCGCTTCCGACCATCTGGCGGAGCTGGCCGCACAGCAGCCCGGCTTCCTGGACCTCAGCTTCGGCACCATCTGCGGCTACGGGCCCCACGGCGCCATCATCCACTATGGGGCGACCCCGGAATCCGACGTGCCCCTTCGGCCGGAGGGGCTGCTTCTGGTGGATTCCGGCCGTCATTATCTGGAGGGCACCACAGACGTCACCCGCACCATCGCCCTGGGGCCGGTCACGGATGAAATGAAGGCGGACTTCACCAAGGTAGTCAGGGCGAACCTCAAGCTGATGTACGCCCGCTTCCTCTATGGCTGCAGCGGCATGAACCTGGACATCCTGGCCCGCGAGCCCTTCTGGGAGGCAGGGCTGGACTATAAGCACGGCACGGGGCACGGCATCGGCCACGTCCTGAACGTGCACGAGGGCCCCAACGGCTTCCGCTGGCGCCGGTCCCCGGACCGCAGCGAGCATGCGGTTCTGGAGGAGGGGATGATCACCTCCGACGAACCGGGAGTCTACCTGGAGGGGCGATATGGCATCCGCCTGGAGAATGAAATCCTTTGCCGCAAGGGAGAGAAGAACGAATACGGCCAGTTCATGTATTTTGAAAACCTGACCTTCGTTCCCTTCGACCTTGCATGCATTGACCCCGAACAGATGGACCGGAGCGATATTCGCCGACTCAATGCATTCCATGCTCAGGTTTTTGAGAAGGTTTCCCCCTGCCTGGAGCCGGAGGAGGCCGCCTGGCTGCGGGAGGCTACCCGGGCAATCTGATGGGAAAACGCCCCGCCGGTCCGAAGTCAGGACCGGCGGGGCGGCAGCTTATTCGAAGAAGATGCGGGAGCAGAAGGCGGCGTCCCCGCTCTGCACGTGCGTGCCCAGGATGGAGCGGCAGTCCGGCCCGTCCCGCAGCATGAGGGCGACCTCCTCCCCCTCATGGAGTTCTCCCACGAAATAGAGCTCCAGGCGGCGCAGCTGACCTTCACAGCAGCCGGCCGCGCTGAGAGTATCGAAGATCATGTCCCCGTAGCGGGCGTTGTTCACATGGCCCAGTCCGTCCAGCCAGCTGGGGTAGACCCTGCGGCGGTCGGCTTCCCGATATTCCTCCAGCCGGGGCGTCATTCGGCTTTCCGCTTCGATCAGCGGCTCTCCGGCGGGAAGGGTATAGCGCTCCAGGTATGTCCGGTCCCGGATGATCCGCCTGGCCTTCAGGTCGATCAGGCCGGAGAAGCAGGTGGTGGCTGCCGCCCGCCGCCCGTCGGCATGGCAGTATTCCAGCTCGCGGCGGAAGAGGGGACCCCTCCGGCCGGAAAACCAAGTGCGGCCGGTGAGCACCTCGCCGGGCTCGATTCTCCCGTAAACCTCGGAGGTGAGGGACAGGAAGGCCCAGCTGACGTTTTCCTCCCGCACCAGCCGGGGGTTATCCATGCCGATATCCAGCAGATGCTCCTCCAGGGTCGTTTCGATGATGCGGAGCAGGCCGGAAATCTGCATGTCCCTGCGGCTGTTCAGCATGGAGGAATCCACCAGCGCCCGGTATTCCATTTGCCTTTCGTCTTGCATGCGTTCGTACCTCCGGAAAGAATGGAGGTATTATATACGTTTTGCAGGCGCGAGGCAAGAGCCAAGCTATGTTCGGCTGTCCCCGGCGATGAAAAACCGGTTGAAAAGGGCACGGGGATATAGTATGATGGTGAAAAGCAAAATAACACAGGAGGTAGTGACATGGTCCCTTATTCCGACGATGAACTGAAGGTCATTGGCGAGCACATCAACACCAAGTCCTTCGGCGGCAGATTCACCTTTAAGACCCCCAAATACAACACCCCGATCACCCCGAGGGAAAATGTGGCCCTCTGCGTCAAGCGGGAAAAGCCCCTTTGGTTCCCCTCCTCCGCGGACTTCCTGAACATCGAATCCCGCACAAATCTTGACCACGTAGCCCGGGCCGAGGTCATGGATATGGGTCCGCCCTACGCGGATGAGGAGAAGGGGGGCAAGGACCTCTTCGGCGTGGAATGGGTCTATGTGCCCACCGTGGGCGGCAGCATGGTGCAGCCCGGCAATCCGATTCTGGAGGATGTGAACGACTGGCCCGAGATCATCAAGTTCCCGGATATCGACGCGCTGAACTGGGCGGAATGCAGGGAGCTCAATTCCTGCATGAACGAGACCACCCGCAGCTTCTACGTCACCTTCCAGAACGGCATTTTCGAGCGGCTCATCAGCTTCATGGATTTTGAAGGCGCCGCCCTGGCCCTGATCGACGACGATCAGAAGGACGCGGTCCACGCGCTCTTCTCCAAGCTGGTCGACATGTATAAGTCCCTCATCGACCACTATCTTGACATCCTGAACCTGGATGGCGTGCTGTTCCACGACGACTGGGGCTCTCAGCGCGCGCCCTTCTTCTCCCTGGACGTCTGTATGGAGATGGTTGCTCCCTATCTCAAGCAGATTGCGGACTACTGCCATGAAAAAGGACTTTGGTTCCAGCAGCATTCCTGCGGAAAGAATGAGATGCTGGTTCCCGCCATGGTCTATGCCGGCGTGGATATGTGGCAGCCCCAGAGCATGAACGATGTGGAGATGCTCCGGGAGAAATACGGCGACAAGATCATGTTCTCCATCGCTCCGCCCACTATGCCCAGAGACGCCTCCGACGAGGACATAGACGCCGCTGCCAGGGCCTTCGTCGACAAGTATGCGCCGACCTTCGCTGAAAAGCCTTTCATGGTGGGTTCCTTCTTCGCGGACCCCCGGTTCACCAAGGCCATTTACAAATACAGCCGCATTGCCCTGAGCTGATTCGTAAAGTGAGTTCCGTGAGGGGCGTCCGCAGCTGTCTGCGGGCGCCTCTCCTTGAAATGTGCCATGAAAAAGAGCCTGTGTTTTCTGTTTTGTCTTGTGTTCCTCTGTGTGTTTCCCTCTGCAGCTGCGGAGGAGACGGGCATCTGCGGGGACAATCTGAGCTGGACTGTCGCCGACGGAGTCCTCACCATCTCCGGACACGGCGCCATGTATTGGTATGACATGGGGTCCGCTCCCTGGTATCCGCTGCGGCAGAGCATTCGCTCCGCTGTGGTGGAGGAGGGGGTCACGGGCCTCAGTTACTGCAGCTTTTTTTATCTGACGGAGCTTCGTGAGGTATCTCTGCCGGGCACTCTGAGCAGCCTTGGAGGGATGACCTTTTATGGATGCCGCTGCCTGCCGGAAGTCCTCATCCCCGCAGAGGTCAATGAACTCGGGGAAGATGAGTTCTATGGATGCCGGAGCCTGCAGGCAATCCGGGTGGATTCTGCGAACGGCCGCTATCGGGAGAGCGACGGCGTTCTGTTTGACGGAGCGACGCTGCTGGCCTATCCCGCGGCCCGCGCGGAGGAACGGTATGAGATTCCGGCGGGGACGGAGAAGGTGGTGAGCTGCGCGTTCTCCTATTCGCCCCTTCGGGAGCTGTGGATACCGGACAGCGTTCGCAGCTTTGACCCCACCGCGCTGGCAGACTGCTATTCCCTGCGCTCGGTGGAGGTGTCCCGGGGAAACTGGTACTACACAGACCGTGACGGCGTGCTTTACAGCGGCAGCCTGCAGACGCTGATCTGTTACCCGGCCAACAAGAGCGGCAGCAGCTACCGCATCCCGGCGGAGGTGAAGAACATCGCGATCCGCGCCTTTGACGGGAACAGCAGCCTGAAGCGGCTGGATATTCTGGGAAGCCTGGAGGATTTGGGCAGCCTGGCCTTCCTCAGATGCAGCGCCCTGCGGCGGGTCTATTTTTATGGAGACGCCCCGCGCAGCGTCGGCTTCAGCCCGTTTCCGGAGAATACCCGCGGCTTCTACCGGCTCGAAGGACAGGGCTGGGACAGGGCTGACGCCGGCAGCTGGAATCTGAAGGAGCTGTCCGCCTGGAGAGAGAATACGGACCTGCTGCCGAAAAAAAGCCGACCCACACAATAAGAAAGACGAAACGGAGAGAGCCTTATGAGCAGACAGCGCACGGTTTTGGTTTGGAATCCCGAATACTGCAGACACTGCTTCGGCTGTATCGCCAACTGCAGCCGGAAGGCGCTCACGCTGGACCACGAGCATGGCGTACTGTGTTACGACATCCGAAAGTGCATTCGCTGCAACAACTGCCTGAAGGCCTGCTACACCGGCGCCCTCCACACGGAAACAGTCGAGGAGCCCTGACGCATGTTCGCCCGGAAGAGAGCTTCCGGGCGCTTTCTTGTTGTATTTCCCGGCAGGGTCTGTTATACTTGTGGCAGAAAACAAATTATGAGCAAAGGAGAGCTAAGCATGGGAGAATATGACGACCTGATTTTCACGATTCCCCAGGAGCACCATTCATGGTATGGCTTCGTGGCGCCCCGCGGCTTCTTCCGCGGCACCACCATGATGGAGAAGGCCCACGTTTACATGGACTGGACTGCCGTCAACAAGCCGCTGCCCATGGAAGTGCCCCACACCCACCACTGCGCGGACGAGTACCTGGTGTTCACCAACGCCGATATGGCGAACTTCTTTGAGTTCGACGCGGAAATCGACGTTTGGCTGGGCGAGGATGCGGAGAACATGGAGATGTTCACCATCACCCAGCCCACCATCATCCGCGTTCCGCCGAAGCTCTATCACTGTCCCGTGAACTTCCGCAAGATCAACCCGGAGAAGCCCATCGTCTTCTCTGCCGTATATCTGGACGGCGACTGGTCCAAAATCAACCGCCGCGTCAATGAGCAGGGCAGGGAGGAATTCACCTATGACGGCGCCGGTATCCGCCGCTGTGTCATGGACCGCAGCAAGGAATGCATCTACTGCGGCAAGTGCTTCTCCAAGGCTATGAAGGCCATGGAAGAAAAGCAGCCCGAAGAAAAAAAGCCGGAGGAGAAGAAGGAAGCCGCACCGCAGCAGCAGAACATGCTGGCCGCCTATTATGAGATGGCGAAGAAGCCCCGCACCGGGAAATACGACAAATACGTATACGCCTATAAGCCCGACGAGCATACCGACAGCCGCTTCGTGAGTCCCCGCGGCGGCTTCCGCGGCGAACAGGAGATGGAGGGCAGCAAGCTCTGGTATCTCTACAACATCGTGCAGAAGGCCTGCTCCATCGGCGAAGAACCCCATATGCATCACGCGGTGGAGGAATACCTCTTCTTTACCGGCGCGGATATCTCCAAGTTCTTTGAGTTTGACGCGGAGATTGAGATTTCTCTGGGTCCCGATCCTGAGCACATGGAGACCTACACCATCACCGAGCCCACCGCCATCCGCATCCCCGCCGGCGTGTGGCATGGCCCCATCGTCATCAAGCGCCTGGGCGCGCCCATCAACTTTGAGCCCTTCTATCCCAGCGGGAACTACGGCAAGATCGTTTACCGCGACGGGAAATACATCTACGACGGCATGGATCTTCCCAAAAAGTAAGCGAAAAGTAAGCGTAAAAATACCGCCTGCCCAACCGGGCAGGCGGTATTTTTATGCCGTTAAAAGCCGTACATGTCCATAAAGTAGACGATCATCTTCGCGGCCTGGGCGCGGGTCGCGCCGCCGAAGGGGTCCAGAGTGCCGTCGGGGAAGCCGTTGATGATTCCGCGTCCCACGGCCCATATCATAGCGTCCCGGGCGTAGGCGGAGGTGCGGTCTCCGTCACTGAAGCCGCTGAGGTCTCCGGAGGGGACGTTGTCCATCTCGCTGATGGTGATGAAGCGATAGAGAATCGCCACCATCTGCTGGCGCTGAACAGGCTCCTCGCCGGCAAATTCGCCGGTGTCCTTTCCGGTGATGATGCCGAAATCGCCGGACCAGCGAGCCATCGCACCGTAAGGCGTCTCATCGGTGATATCCGTAAAGGAGAAATCGCCGTTGATGACGGTGCTGCCATCCAGACTCTTCTGCAGATTGGCCAGCATGGAGACGAAGTCCGCCCTGGTCATGGGGTCGTTGGGCCGGAAACTGTCGCCGTCTCCGGCGATGATGCCCCGAATCAGGGCCTCGCGGATGGATGGCGCGAACCAGTCCTTCGCCGTGACGTCGGAGAATTCGTGGATGCGGGTGTCAAAGGTCAGGATTGCGCCGGTGATGGAGTCGGAGACCAGGATTTGGTTTCCGTCTACCAGAATGCCCTGGGGAGAGGCCAGGAACAGGTTGTCCTCGGTGGTCACAGCCATGGTGCTGACCCGTCCGTCCATAAGCCTGCGAATCGCGCCGTTGCCCGTGTCGGCGATGTAAATCGTGCCGTCATCCGCCACGGCGACGCCCTGGGGATGCTCGAACAGGGCGGAAGCCGCGGGACCGTCGGCGAATCCGCTGCCGTAGACGCCGTATTCGTCCATTTCACCGCCGTCACCGGCCAGAACCTCCCGCGCGGAGCCCTTCAGGCAGAGAATGCGGCTGCGGCCGGTCTCGCAGACATAAAGGGAACCGTCATGCCAGCAGAGCCCCGTGGGTTCCGACAGACCGGTGTAGACGGTGGTGAGGTTGCCCACCTTGTCCAGCCGCCGAATCGCGCCGTTGCCGGTATCGGCAATGTAGAGGGAGCCGCCCTCGTCCACTGCCAGGCCGGTGGGGTGGTAGAGGCTGGATTCCGTGCAGAAGCCGTCGATGAAGCCCGGTTCCCGGCTGCCGCAAGCCGTCATGACCTTTTCGTCGGCGATATAGCGCACAACATTGGCACTGGCGTCACTGACGGCCCAGCCGTCCAGGAAGGGAACGATGGCCCAGGGCTCCATAAAGCGGGCCTCGGTGACATCGGCGTCGTAATAATCGGCAATCACGATGCCGTTGATGTCGCGGTACTGACAGTCGCCGGCGAAGATCTCGGCCTTGCCGTCTTCCGCACACCAGACGACCTTATTCTGGATATCCGTCGCGTAAAGCGTGCCGCCGTCCAGATAGATGCCGGAGATCATTCCCCCATCAAAATCGGGGGAGATGAAGGCTGCGGAGACAGCGCCCGTCAGCAGGGCGGCAATCAGGAGCAGAATCACAGGAATACGTTTCATGGTATCAGTTCCTTCCTTTCATATCCAGGGAATCCAGAGTGAGTACTTCGAAGCCCTCAGCCTTGCCCTTGAGCTTGATACTGCCGCCGAGGGAGGTCGTTTTCGCCCGGTCGCCCAGAGCGTCGGCTACCACGCGGGAGATATAGATTGTTCCGGCAGGCGCGTTGGATTCCAGCCGGGATGCGGTGTTGACGGTGTCGCCGATAGCGGTGTAGTCCATGCGCTTGGGGGCGCCGATGTTGCCCACGACGGCGGGACCGTAGTGAACGCCCACGCCGAAGGAAACGCTGCGTCCGAAGCGCTCCTGCAGCTGTGCACCCAGGGCCTTGGAGCCCTCCACCATGTCCATGGCGGCGCAGCAGGCCAGATAGACCGGGTCCTCCTGGGGAAGCGGAGCATTCCAGAAGGCCATGGTGCAGTCGCCCACGAATTTGTCCAGGGTTCCGTGGTGCCGCATGATGCATTCCGTGGTCAGCGTCAGGTACTGATTGATGATTTCCACGACCGTGGGCGGGTCCAAAGACTCGCTCATGGTGGTGAAGCCTCGGATATCCACGAAGAGAACGGCGATATCGAAGGTCTTGCCGCCCAGGTCCTCCGCAGCGCCGCCCTTCACCAGGAGTTCCTTCAGAATGGCGGGGTCCACATACCGTCCGAAGGTGTCCGTGATGTGACGCTTCTCCAGGGAGGCGCGGAAATAATTCAGCGCCACGGAGGCGATAAAGATGAGGGTGACGGACAGAGGAATCCACAGCACATGGAGCACGACGCCCGCCAGCCGGTAAAGCCCGAAGCTGAGCCCTACCCACGCAGCGCAGAGCGCAAGCCACAAGAGAAGCGCGTGGAGCATTTTCCGGTCCCACAGCCACCAGAAGCACAGCCCGGAGATCAGGAACAGCAGAATCAGCTGAAGGACCTCGCCCGCTTCGTGGGGATAGAACCCCGCCCGATAGGCGTCGATCAGGTTGGCCTGGATTTCGATGCCGTACATAGGCACCGCGTGGTCCATGCTGGTACGGTATTCGTCCTGCATGCCTGCGGCATAGGGGCCAATCAGGACAATCTTCCCGGCGAAGTAATTCGGCTCCACAGTGCCCTCCAGCAGGTCCAGCACCGACCGGCTGTCGTAATAGGTGCCGGGCTTAGCTGTGAAGGGAATGTAAAAGAAGCCCTTGGAGTCCGTATCCGGCAGGGAAGTCGCCGGAATGCCATGGTATTCGGCGTACATTTCATAAAGCGTGCGGGAGAAGGAGTATACCCGCCCGACGCCCGGCACATCCACGAAGAGCATGGCATGGCGGATGATGCTGTCCGGGTCCGCCATGGCGTTGATGTGCCCGGTCCGGGATACGGCGGCCAGCTCGTCGAAGGGAGCGTCCCAGGCAAGCACCGCCTTGGTGTCGAGGTAGAAATCGCTGCCCTCTGTTACCAGACCGCTGCCGAAGGTCCCCGCAGAGGCGAAAAGCACATTACCGCCTGTTCTGGCCGCTTCCACCAGAGCTTCGTCCGCAGCCGGGTCTGCGCTGCTGCCCATGAAAAGAACGTCGATGCCGATGGCGGCGGGCTTCCTCTCAGGGTCCGCATTCAGATAGTCGATGGCTTCGGCAATCACGCTGCGGGGCCAGGGCATGGGGCCCAGAGCGTCCACAGCCTTCTGGTCCATGCCGATGACCACGATCTGCCCGTCCGTGGCGGAAGGGGACTGATACACCAGGTCTGACACGGTGAAATCCGGGCGTTTCAGTATTCCCAGGGCCGCCACAGCGGTCAGCAGGGCGGCGGCCAGCAGCGCCGCGCCGATGCGTTTGATGGTAGGGGAGAGTTTCATGGGATCGTCCTCAGCTTACTCGGGCTGATCAAACTTCAGGCAAAGTGACTTCATAGTTGTTCCAAGTTCCCGTTTCATCATTATAATTATCATCATCTGTCCATGCCTCTTCATAGCTAGGCACGGCGATAGATATCGTACAGGTATCATAGGATCCGAGAGCTTGTGTACCGAAATCCTCCGGCGGGCCTTTGTAAAAGACTGCAAAATTCAGATCAGAGAAAGCATAATCACCGATCGACTCTACTGCTCTGAAATACACGGCTGTCAAATTCGAGCATCCGGTGAAAGCATACATTTGGATGGTGTTCACATCGCCATCGAAGGTTACTGTCGTTAAGCTGGTACAATCACTGAAAGCATAAGCTCCGATGGTTTGAAGGGCGGTTGAGAAGATAAGTCCATTGCCGCCGGTATAATCACATGCCAAGCTTGAGCAGGAAGAAAAAGCACCGGTTCCGATGGTTTGCAGGCTGCCGCTTGTAGGAAAATGTACGTCAACAAGCGCAGTACAGGATTCAAATGCATAATCACCAATGATGCTCAAACTGGTTGGGAGCTTCACATCTACCAATTCTTCGAGTTCTGTAAAAGCACCAGTTCCGATTTCCGTGATGCCGTTCAGGATCGTCACGTTGATGATGGAGAGGCCCAGATTTCTGAAAGCATCTTGCGCGATAGCGCCTGTACCGATGATCGTCAGATCATAGTGATCGCTGCCGTCATCGATACCGTACCAGAATGCATCATTGCCGCAGGAACCTCCGACATCCCCGACGATGCCGGCTCCGGTGACCGCTTCGTCAAACGTGCCGATAAAGGTGAACTCTGAAGACGGATTGGCAAAGGGAAGGAAGACACCTGTGTTTTCAATGATGCTGCTGCTGGTTTGGGAAGCAATGATATTAAAATTCAGCAGATAGCCTACGTTTACGATTCTGCCATGAAGGGAAGTGTCTCCGGCAGCGCCGTTGTTCAGGGTCCCGATGTTGAACAGCTGACCGTTATTTTCGATGGTGTGGTTGCTGTAGTTATTCAGGGTCCCGTTGTTCGTCAGGGTCCCGTTGTTGGTGATGGAGCCGTAATCGTTCGTGATGGTCCCGTTGTTGATGAGAGTGGCGGAGCTGCCGATTTCGATGGAACCGTTGTTGGTGACGGTGGCGCCTTCGCTGACGGTGAGGACGGCGTCGTCAGAAATACTGACAGAAACATCATACGAAATATACAGGTCTGCGCTCACCGTGCAGGGAGAAGTAACGACATCATCATAGATGACGGCTGAGGGGGAAGTGATCGTGCCGCTCAGAGAGCTGACAACATGATATAGATCATTCACGGTGATTGTCACATCCCCGTTCACCACATAGGAGACGTCATAGTAGGTACCGTCATTCTCTGGGCCGGAGGCGATCACCGTGTCGCCCGCGGTCATGGTCGATTTCGGTCCGTAAGCGTAAGTATCATAGCCCAAGTCGGTCAGCGAGAAAGAGACGAGAATCTCCGTACCGTAAGACACCATCACGGCGGAATCCGTGAGCTCCATATTATTCCACTCTGCATCTTTGACGGATACCTCAAGATAGTCCTGCAGCTCGTCGGGGATCAACAATGTCACGGTATAAGGGATTCTCCTCAGTTTGGCGTAGAGGACGGTCTCGGAATCTCCGGCGATTTGGGATGCAAGGTCAAATTGATTCGTGAAGACTCCGTTATCCGTATACCATCCCTGAATCTCGTAGCCTTCTTTTGCAGGAACGAGGCCGGGGTCTGACGCCGTGGAACCGCTCGCAACATACTGCGTAACGGTCTGCGCTTCCAAACCCTCTTCTTCCATCACGAATGTCACGCGGTATTCCGTGAGGTAAGTGGCTTGGTAGGTGACGTCTTCGGTGACGTTGGTGATTGTGCTGTCCCAATCCGTAAATGTATACCTGATCCATTCTTCTTCAGCATCTCTTTGCGGGAGAACGGGTACCGAGATATCGTCCGCGGCCGTGCCGAAGTCGTATTGCGCGGAAGTCTCCTTGAGCTCGGTTCCATCATAGTATCGGAAGATGACGGTGTACTTGTTGACAGTGGAGCTGTAAGTCGCTTGATAGGTGACGTCTTTGGCGACGTCGGGAAGAGTGTCCGTCGGCGCATAGAGCTGCGAGCCGTCGTACCAGCCCGCGAAGGAATAGGTATACTGGGCGTCGGCTTCCTTTGAGGGATCGGTGGGCCTTTCAATGCCCGCGTCAGCGGTGCCGAAGGCATAGTTCTTGGCTTCCAGCAGGACGGTGGTGCCGTCCTCGTCCACGAATGTGACGGTGTATTCTCTGAGCGTTTCCGTGTAAACGGCGGTATAGGAGGCTTCGCCGGTGACAGCGGCGGGGACGGGATTCCATCCGGTAAAGGTGTAGGAATACTGTGCGGTGTCCTCCTTCTCAACATCCGCGTGGGTGGGGATGGTGCCGTAAGGAACGGAGGTGGTTTCGATCTCGCTGCCCTCGTCGTCGAGCCAGGTGATGGCATATTCGTTGACTGTCTCCTCAAAGACGGCGGTATAGCTGGCCTTGCCGGTGACAGCGACGGGGTCAGGATCCCATCCGGTAAAGGTGTAGGAATACTGTGCGGTATTTTCCTTCACAGCATCCGCGTGGGAGGGGACCGTACCGTAAGGAACGGAGGTGGTTTCGATCTCGCTGCCCTCGTCGTCGAGCCAGGTGATGACGTATTCGTTGACCGTACTGGTGTAAGATGCCGTGTAGGTGGCGTCATCTGTGACGTCCGTGATGTCGCCCCACCCTGCAAAGGTATAGGTGAACTGTGCATCTGCGGGCTTCGCGGGGTCGTCGGGCTTGACAATATCCGCCGCGGCGGTGCCGTAATCATACTCGGCGGCCGGAAGCAGCACGGTCGAGCCGTCCTCGTCCACGAAGGTGACGGAATACTTGTTCAGGGTCTCGGAGAATTGTGCGGTATAGGTGGCGTCGGCATCGGCGGCGGTGATTTCAGCATCCCAGCCTGTGAAGGAATAGGAATATTGCTTGTCGGCGGGCTTCACCGGGTCCGCGCCGCCGGGGTAGACGGGGACTTCGCCGGCGGTGACGATGGAGTATTTGTTGGTGCTGGAGCCGTCAATCCAGGTGATCTGATAGGTGTCGGGGATGCGCTCCTCGGCGGAGTAAGTCGCCTGGTAGACGGCGTCGTCGGAGACGTCGGCGATTTCCGGGGACCAGCCGGAGAAGGTATAGACGAAATCGTCGTCGGCGGGCTTTATGGGGTCGTCGGGCTTGACGATAACCGCCGCGGCGGTGCCGTAATCGTATTCGGCGGCCGGAAGCAGCACGGTCGAGCCGTCCTCGTCCACGAAGGTGACGGAATACTTGTTCAGGGTTTCGGAGAATTGAGCGGTATAGGTGGCGTCGGCATCGGCGGCGGTGATTTCA
>JAEEGL016076451.1_pt1 | contig 19293 bp, 13 predicted proteins | sample 9134231 | NCBI WGS metagenome assembly JAEEGL01 (sample SAMN16246548, study PRJNA631951) | gut metagenome | biome: gut microbiome; feature: rumen; material: fiber-attached | host: Bos | place: Iran: Karaj | collected 2018-10
ATGTCGAATGCCATGCCGTTCGGGACATTGGTCTTTTTCTTGTCGATATTTATGTGATCGAACAGATTGTCGTTCATGAAGTATCTGTAGCTGTTCACATCGTTCTCAGGCAGCCCCACATACTCGTCAAGATTTACGGTGCTTGTGAGGGAGAAGTCGATGTCACCCTTGTTATACCACTCAACAAGCTGTTTGTAAGTTCCTATCGGTGTTGAACCCGTGGCAAGGCCGAGTACGGCATCGGGTTTTAAGATGACCTGCGCCGACAATATGTTTGCCGCTTTACGGCTGAGATCGTTATAATTCTTTGCTTCTATAACTTTCATATTGCTCTTGTCTCCTTAGGATCTTTTCTTTACAACCCTTAAGTGTCTTATTTCTTTCTGATGCTTATGGTATGATCAAAGGCAGTGTAATCGGTAAAATATACGGTGGCACAGCCGGGAGTCTTCTCTTCCGAATCTTCTTTTCCCTCGGTGAATTCATGAAGACCGAAAGCAGGGCCTACAACAAGCACATCATCGTCATTTGATGCCTCAAATAAGGAGTCCCGGAGTACTATCACCTCATCACCGTGTACCGGTATGGACATGTGCTCGTTTGATATCCTGTTGATACCTGAGAACGCAAGCTCGATCCTCCAGGGAGCGCCTTCCACGCCGAAAGTCTTTACATGAACGTCCGCACCGTCCGGAAGCATCTTTACCCTGACCTCGATGTTCATGTCGGGACCCAGTTTCTTCTTTCTTGAAGCGTTATCCATCTTCCACCAGTCGGAAATCTCGGGCTTTTCCTCAAAAGGCAGGTAATACCAGCCTCTCATAGTCTGCTTAAGAACATACTCGGTATCGGATATCCTTTCCATGGACTCGCTCTTGAAAGCTCTGTGCTCGCAGAAAGAGCCTGCGACCTTCATCTCAACCTTTATGCTCTTATTGTGCACATAAAGGAAGTTTGACTTTCCTCCCATAACGGTGACGGTAAGGTCTTCGTGGCGGAAACGGGCAATGGATGATTCATCGTAATATGCGGAAAACTCTTTATTTAAAGTGCTTCCCGTATGTTCAAGCTCAACCCAGTCGGGATGAGACATATACTGTGTAAGGAAATCCGGAGATGATATGCCCACTTCCTTAACTATCTCAAATATGCGGTTTGCCATATCGAGAAATTCGGGGATATCGTACTTTAAGCCCATCTTGAAATATTCAAGATAGTAATCCTTGGGATAGCAGAGCCTGTCCTTGTCAAAGCGGGTGGAATTTGCGGTAAACACGCTCTCGTCGGGCTCAAAATAAGTGAGCATCATGCGTAAGTTCCGAACCGCGTACTCCTCGTATTTTGCGTCACCAAGCGACTCCGTGAGCATTATCATGGCGTCGTTGTTAACGCGGTTATAATTTCCCGCAGACTTCTCGGAGAACTCGCCGTCTTTGTTGCAGTCTATGCCCTCATTCAGATATATGAATGCTCCGTCGGTAAGAGACTTATCGTTAAAGAGCATTCCGGAATAAGCAAGTAGAGATGCTATGGCCCATCTGTGGTTCGGAGTATGGAAACCGCCGAGAAGGAGCCCTTTTGCACCGGAATAAACTATCTTTTCGATCCGGTCAAGTATGGGAAGGATGCTTTCCGTAACAGCGGAATCTATGTATTTCCCTGCTTTCCCGGCCTTCATAAGACGGAGCATCTCAAGTGTCGGAACAAGCTTCTTTATGCAAAAAGCGGTATCCGGTGCCGAAAAGAAATTGCATGTGACATAATCGAAAAGGCCGTTGTCATGCTGGCAGCGTTCAATATATGTAAGGGCCGCTTCGATATGTTTGAGCGCTGTCTTATCGCCTTTATAGCATGAATCGGCGTTAACATAAGCAGCGATCAGGGCCGTCATCTTATAGATCGTGGACTTGGCCTGATATATGCCGTTTTCCTGATGAATGCCTCCGTAATATTTGTCGTTTTCATTCATGTTCTGGATGCGGAGGGTCTTCTTTGCTCGTTTTTCCGTATCCTTTACCATCTGATCGTAATGCTTTCTCATGGTCACTCCGCCTTTCCTTACAGTAATGCAGCGCCGATTATGCCGGCATCGTTATCAAACTCCGCAAGTCTTATCTCCGTATTTACCGCAGAGTTTCTGGAATATATGAGTTTACGTGTCTTTTTTCTGATGGGGTCGAGAAGAAGATTCCCCGCCTTGCTCACACCGCCTCCAATGCAGAGGACTGCGGGCTGGAAAGCATTTATTATGTTTGCGATGCCTTCGGAAAGATATGTGGTATATTCGTCAAGGAGCTGCGTGGCAAGATCGTCTCCGAGCTTTACTGCGTCAAATACATGCTTTGCTTCGATCTTATTGATGTTCCCGCCGCATATTTCCCAAAGTGCGGATCTCTCATAGGCATGCTCGCTGACTTTGTCGAATGCCATTGCATCCCTTGTCTGCTCAATGAGAGCAGATGCGGAACCGTATACTTCAAAGCAGCCCGTTCTTCCGCAGTTGCATGGTCTTCCGTTGAAATTTATGGTCATGTGCCCAAGTTCACCGCCGGCGTAGTTTACGCCGTGAAGGAGCTTTCCGTCAAGGATTATGCCGCCGCCGATACCCGTTCCGAGAGTGATGAGGATAAAGGAATCCTGTTTATAACTTCCTGCCTTGTATTCTCCCCAGGCAGCGCAGTTGGCGTCGTTATCCATCCTTACGGGGCATTTGATATACTGCTTTAACATGGATGAGAACGGAACATTGTCAAAGCCCAGATTGTTGGCGTATTCCACCACTCCGGTCTCCATATTGACGGTTCCCGGGACGCCTGCCCCGACGGATTCAATGTCGTCATAGGTGAGGTTGCTCTCTTTTAACAGTTCATCACAAAGATGCCCCATATCGAGAGCTATGCTCTCCGCACTTCTGGGAAGTGCTGTCTTTACGCTCTTTTCCATAACGATCTTTTTGTTTTCATCTACAAGTCCTGCGGTGATGTTTGTTCCACCCAGGTCTATGCCGATCCTCATCATAAATTTAAACCTCTTTTTATCTATGTATTACAACTGTCTTTATCTCAAATGCGCCGAATTGAAGGTCGACGCTGTTATCGCTTATCGGAAGATCTTTTCTGTTATCTAACAGCATATCCGTTTCCGCTGCCGTGCTTACGGAATCGGGAAGGAACAGTTTTGCATCATCTGCCATTCCCATTGCTTCGTAAAGCCTTATCACAGTCTCTTTCGTCTCTTCATCGATGAAGATGCCGTCGATAACGATGTGGGATCTGTCGATGGATATAAAGCTGTCGGTGATATCTGCCGCACCTTTCACAAAGGGGTTGTTCAGATCGGTGGCTTCCTTAAGAAGATCCGAATCGGAAACGCAGCCCGTAAAAGGATATACGGAATATGTGAATTCATGTTCGCCCCTGTCGGCATTCATGTCGGGAACAAGCGGGCTTTTGAGCAGCGTGAGCCTTATGTCTCCGCCACGGACGCTCACTCCGTATTTTCCGTCATTAATCACCGCCACACCGCGGTTTCCGTCAGAAAGGCACGTATATCTTCTGTTTGAGACTTCGTATCTGTCTTTATCGGACTGCTTTGATGTGTGAGTAGGACGTTTTACAAATCCGAAAGGTATCTCCTCCATTGCTTCCGTTGCGGTAATATCGCAGGGGAATGATGCCTTTAACAGTTTGTGTCTTTCATTCCAGTTTATATGAGTCTTAAAGTCGATACGGGGAGAATATGCGGAAATACATATTTCCTGGGTTATCTCTGAGTCATGTATCTTTCTTTTTACTGTGAGCACACAGGTTTTGTCAGTCGCATCAATGGATGCAACTGAGCTATTATCAAGCTCCACGGGAGTGTTCTCATACATAGAGCTTATCTCCCAGGCGTCGTAACATCCGTTTATGTCTTTATACATCAGGAGCTCATTCCACGGTCTCCCGACAAATTCTTTGTTTTCGTTGTTCTTAAAGCTCGTTATCCTTCCGGCTCTGTCGATGATGCAGGAAAATTCCGGTGTGGTGATATGATATTCCCCATCCTTTTCAACTGCGGAAAGATCTTTCCTATGGGAACTTTCCGTCACCGGTACCCCGCCGAATGCAGGTACCGTCACGCCGTTATATTCCCTGTCAAAGCCGGTGGTATTGTATATATGGTCAACGGATGCCGGGAACAGACCTATGACCTTACCGGTCAGCTCTTTCGCTGTTCCAATGACCTTATCAAGTCTCTCGTTCACTTCCTTGTGGACACGCTCTATGGAAGTTCCGGCGGCAATGTCATGGAAGCCTGCGAAAAGGACTTCATCCCACAAAGTTTTTGTTTCATCAAGGACCTTTTGAAACATTTCTTTTCCGGGGTTTTCGTCAAAAAGTCCGGAAAGATAGGCTCTTGCAACGAAATACTCAAGATCATGGAGCGCCGTTTCCGCTCTTCTTAAAGCACGCTTTGTTCTTCCCTGGGTTGTATATGTGCCTCTGTGCCATGCAAGGTACAGTTCGCCTGTGTAGGTATTGTCGGTACCGTTCTTCTCTATATTCTTAAAATACTCTTCCGGTGACATGTATTCGCACTTAGGCGCGCCTTCAAGGTCCTTTAAGCGCCTTACCTGCTCAAGCATGTCACGGGTAACTCCGCCTCCGCCGTCACCGAATCCGAAGGGGAACATCATGGCATCGATGTTTTCCTCCTGGTTGCGGTCATCGCGCCATCTCTCGATCAGGTGTTTGGGAGACAGCCTTGAATTGTTTTTCTTGTATATGTGGGAAAGGATCTTTGTCCCGTCTATACCTTCCCAGTTGAAAACATTATAGGGAAAAGGCTCGCACTCGGGATCGGCGCGGAGGAGCTTCTGGGTTGCAAAATAAGAGACTCCGCACTTTTTCATGATCTGCGGGAGGTTTCCCGAAAAGCCGAAGGTATCGGGCATCCATGCAACAAGGGAATCTGCGCCGAAATTCTTTTTAAACCAGCGCTTTCCTCTTACAAACTGTCTTATGATGCTCTCTCCGGAAGGGATGTTGGTGTCACACTCTATCCACATGGCACCATCGGGAATGAACCTTCCTTCCCCGGCTCTCATCTTTACCTCACCGTAAACATCGGGATAGTATTTCTTTAAGTATTCAAGCACCGTAGGACAGCACATAAAGAACTTAAACTCAGGATATTCCTTCATGAGCGCCAGTTGATTTGAGTAGGTCCTTGCAGACTTGCGTCTGGTTTCATCCTCGTGCCACATCCACATGAGATCAAGATGGGACTGTCCGAAAACGCCAAAAAGCGGAGCGGTAGATCCGTTCCTGCATTCCATTAGGGGAGTGAGCACTTCCCTTGCTTTAACAACACTTTCCTCCATCTCATCATGAGGAAGCTCAAAATCAGCGATATAAGTAAATTTCTTAAGTCCCTCGATTATCTTCATCCTTCTTAGTGAATCTTCGGGAAGTTCCCGCATGATCTCATAAAGGGCGAGATAATCCATGTATGTCTGATAGATCGCTTCGTTCCAAATGGCAATGTAACTTTTTCCCACTGTCACCTGAAGTCCGGGGTCGGGCCTTACAGTGATCTCACCGGGTGCTGCAGGGCCGCAGTCTTCAACCCTGTCACCGTTTCCCGCAAAGCACTCTGCATATATGTCAAAGACTTCTCCGGTCTTTGCGGAAGGGCTTAAGGTTATGTATCCGTGCTGTTTATCGATGGATCCTAAAACGCTGCCGTTTACATATACAAGCATTTCCGGAGCGGTCTTTAAGTGAATGGTTATACGTTTACCGGAAAGGTCTTCCGGCACCGTAAAGGAAGTATGCACCCAGGCATATTCCCACATCTTTCCCCACTTGTCTCCCGACTTTAAAGGCTTAAATTCATGTTTTTTCGCATCCGAAAACGGGAGCATGTCAAAGCATGTGAAGTATTCCGCCGGAAGCTCCGCATAAACTTCTTCTATCCTTTTTTCAAGGCACTCTTTCCAGTCTTTAAGCCTCAGTTCCCATTGACGTCCGAGCATATCTATCCTTTCGGGCTTATACAGCCTTCTGTTTTTTTGTCTTTAATATCAAAAACAGTATGTAAAAAACTGCCAGACTTACGGGGAAAACAAGTATTACTTTCTCAAAGCCCAGCACATCCGCGCATTTTCCGAAAGCGGCATTAAATCCGATATCAAAAAGCGTCGCGATGCTTATAATGTAACCTGTTGCGGTAGCTATCATGGAGCGGTCGAAAAAGCGGCTTATGAACAGCACCATCGTAGGATAGATGATGGAAATGAAAAGTCCCGAAGCACTGAGCAGTGCAACCGTCGCATTCCCTCCGAGTATTCCCGCGATATACAGTAAAGTCCCGACTCCTCCGAATATGAACATTGCTTTTCCTTCACCAAGCTTTGAAACGAAGGGTGAGAACACAAGACGACCTATGGTCATGCCTCCGAAGAATATTGAAAGATAAACCGCTGCCGACTTTGTATCAAAGGAAAGACATTTCTCAAGATATGTCTTCCACCAGTTCATGATGCCGTGTTCCGCTATGAAATAGAAGCCGAATACAAAGATGAACAGGTAAAATGCGGGATTTTTTAAAATAGTCGCCGTAACTCCCGCCTTGCCGGTTTTTACCGGCTCTTTATTGCCGTCTTTTGCGGTGTCTTTCTCCTCGCCGTCGGTAAAACTAACCGTGAGCATAAGGAGAGTTCCCAAAGCGCCGAATACAAGAAGTATTACGTTTACGATCTTAAAGCTTGAGTAATCGGTCGCCAGCTGTCCCGTGATATTCTGGTTTGCGGATGTTCCTATGCCCTGTGTGAAATAAAGGGTGTTTACTATCATGCCTGCTGCCGTCCCGAAGAACACAGGGGACATGACATTTATCAGCGTGTTCATGAGTGTGGACGTTCCCATGCTCACAAACATTCCGATAAGAAGGCATATGTAGTTGTCGGTAAAGATGTACAGAAGGAGCGACAGGCCCCACATAAGCATTACAAAGAATGCTACACGTTTTTTGTCAAACCGGTCAAACAGACGGCTTCCGAACAATATAAAGACCAGGTTTCCGATATAGCTTACGGTCACGATAAGGGAAACCCGGCTCATTGTAAGGTCGAAATGTTCTTCGAAGATGCCGGCAAAGATCCCTCGCATGGAATCACTTGCTCCAAGCCCAACCATGATCAAAGCAAACGCGATATAGATAATTATCTTTTTCTTTTTTTCCGCTTGCATATTTCTTTTTTAAGACTCCTTTACGCATTCCAGAAGGAACAGTAATGCAAGAGCCTGTCCGTAGGGCATCCTCTTAAGTTCGATGTTTTTATAAAAGTCTTTTGTCGATCTTCCCATAGGGGTTCCGTAGGAAACCTGTGAAACCTCGCCTTCGGGAGTGATGCAGTCAAGTATTGCGGGAAGTGCCTTCAGTGCAACTGCATAGCACTCGGGATTAACAAATCCCATGTTTGCGGCGCGCATCATGCCATATGCGAAACCGCAGGTTGCGCTGGCTTCCACATAGGAAGTCTCGTCATCCACAAGAGTATGCCACATTCCGCTCTTATCCTGGTACTTGATGAGGGCTTCCGTCTGTTTCTTAAGAATGGCGATGAGCTGTCTTGATACGGCGTCGTCTTTCCCGTAGATCGCAAGGAATTCGGGGATCGCCATTGTTACCCAGCAATTTCCTCTGCCCCAGAAGGCGCCTGCGAAATTGTTATTCTCAATGAAGCTCCAACCATGATACCAAAGGCCCGTGGTCTTGTCCTGAAGGTAACGGGCATGGAGCAGGAACTGATATGCCGCTTCTTCAAGATATTCTTTTCTTTTCTCGATGCGTCCCATATTTGCAAGGAACAGCACTGTCATGAAAAGGGTATCGTCCCAAAGCTCGCCCTCGTTTTCGGAATCGCTTGTCATATGGCGGAAACCGCCTTCCTTTGTGCGGGGGAAGAATTTGTAAATCTTCTCCGCAGCTTCGCGGCAGGGCTTTAAGTATTTCTCTTCCTTAAGTTCTTCCCCGAGGAACGACATGGCAAGATACGGTGCGGCCGTATTTACGTTAAGTGCGGGAAATCCGATGGCGATCTGCTTGTCGTAAAAATCCTTTAAAAGATCGAGATATCTTCTTTCCGAAGTCTTTTCATAGACCTTCCAAAGGCCGAAAAGACCTACGCCCTGAGTCCACTCCCAGTGCTGATAGAGCCTTATGTCATCACCCGCAAGGTTATGACCTTTCATGTTTTCAAGGAATTTCTCGTCATCCTCGTAAAGTATGGGCGTAAACGCAGAGATGACCTTTCCGAGCTTTTCGTACGTATCCTTAAGGATATTCTTTGTGAAAAGCTCTTTTTCGGCTTTTTCGCGAACGAGCTCGCCGTTTAAAGTGTGGATCAGCTCGTAAAGCTCGTAAGGCGTGCTGACCGTGTAGTCCGGCTCCCAGTCAGGGTCTTCCACACTGTGGAAGTATCTCGGTGACCAGTCAAGCCAGATCGAAGTGATACCGAAACGATTTGCTCCGGCGATATCTTTCTTTAAGTTGTTGCCGATCATTACGATGCGGCGTTTATCCTTTATCTTTAACCCCAGTTCTTTAAACGCAGTGGAAAACATTATCTGCGCAGGCTTCTGCTGACCCACCCGTTCGGAAACGGTCCATGAGTCGAAGCAGGAAGCCAGATCGTGCTTATTGTAAACGTTCCGGAAGGAGTCCCATTCTCCGTCCGCAACAAGCGCTATTGTAAACCCCTCATTATGCAAATCTCTGAGCACCTTCTCGGCGCCGGGGATAAACGATGCATCAGTGACTATTCCCTTTTCATCAAACTTCTGGGTAGCTTCGTCAACAATGGTATCTCCGCTGTCAGTGAATATAATGAGTTCTTTTTCCATTCTGTTTTTCCTTTTTTAATTTTGATCCTGCTGATATGTAAAGCCTCTGAGATCAAGTTCTTTTGCCCTGTGGCACGCGCATAATCTTCCATCGGGCATTTCGGTAAGTACGGGGCTTTCATTCACGCACTTCTCTGTACAATACTGGCATCTCTCGTGGAAATAACATCCGCTGGGGGGATTCGCCGGGTTCGGGATCTCGCCTTTTAACGGGATACGCTCGATGTGAACCGTGGGATCCGCTACGGGAACACCGGAAAGAAGTGCCTCGGTGTAAGGATGCTTGGGCTTACTGAACAATGTCTCGGTATCCGCAAACTCTACCATCTGTCCGAGATACATAACACCTACTCTGTCGGATATATGCTCAACGACCGAAAGATCGTGGCTTATGAAGAGATAGGTGAGGCCCAGTTCCTTCTGAAGGTCTCCCAGGAGGTTTATGACCTGTGCCTGTATGGACACGTCCAGTGCGGAAACAGCCTCATCGCAGACTATTATGCGTGGCTCGATGATGAGCGCTCTGGCAATTCCGATACGCTGACGCTGACCGCCGGAGAAAGCGTGAGGATAACGCATGAGGTATGAGGGATTGAGTCCTACCTTCTCAGCCATAGCCTTCGCTTTCGCATCCATCTCTTCCTTCGGCATCTTGGGATAGTTTGCCTTTAAGGGCTCCTTGATGATGTCCAATACTGTCATTCTGGGATCCAGGGATGAGTAGGGATCCTGGAATATCATCTGGATCTCCTTACGGAGCTCCTTCATCTTCTTTTTATCAATTGTGAGGAAATCAACCTCTTCGCCTGCGGCGGTGCGGTACATTACCTTTCCTTCGGAAGCCTGGTATGCACGCACTATGCATCGTCCGAGAGTCGTTTTTCCGCAGCCGGATTCGCCTACGATACCGATGGTCTCACCGGGCTTAACATCGAAGGAAACATCGGTAACGGCCTTTACGGTAACACCTTTGGAAGTAAAGCGTTTATGAAGGTGTTCTACTTCAAGTATTGTATCTTTTTTCATACGCCCTCCTTTGCTCCGCTCTCTTCTGCTTTGATGCGTTTCTCCGCTTCTTCTCTCATCTTTTTGCAGGCCTCGTTCTGACATGCAAAGCATGCGATCTGATGCTGGCCTTCAATGTCAACAAGTGTAGGATCTGCCTTGTCGCAGAGACCTTCGATACGCGAATCGCAGCGATCATAGAAACCGCAGCGGTTGGGAAGGTTCATGGCAAGAGGCACCGTACCCTCGATGGAGAAAAGACGCTCTGTCTTCTTTCCGCCGATCTTATGAACAGACCCCATAAGACCTCTTGTATAAGGATGCTGGGGATTGGCGTAGATCTTCTCCGCAGTTCCGGATTCAACGATCTTTCCGAGATACATGACCGCAACTCTGTCGCACATCTTTGCCACAACGCCAAGGTCGTGGGTGATGAAGAGTATGGCCATGTTGAATTCCTTCTGCATATCCTTCATGAGTTCGAGGATCTGCGCCTGGATGGTAACGTCAAGTGCCGTAGTGGGCTCGTCTGCGATAAGAAGTGAAGGATTGCAAACAAGCGCCATGGCGATGAGGGCACGCTGGAGCATACCGCCGGAGAATTCGTGAGGATACTGGTTGTAACGCTTTTCAACGTTAGCGATACCGACCTTTCTCATCATCTCCAATGTGATCTCTTTTGACTTCTTCTTGTCCTTTGTGATATGGAGCATGGTGCACTCGTTTATCTGGTTACCGATGGTATACATCGGGGAAAATGCCACCATGGGCTCCTGGAATATCATTGAAATGTGCTTACCGCGGATGTTTCTGATCTCAGGTCCCGTGGGATTTAATTTCAGAAGATCTATCTCGCCGGTCTCTTCGGAATTGAACATTATGGATCCCGAAGAATGGCACTTTTTATCATTTATGCTTAAGATGGCCTTACATGTGAGTGACTTGCCGCATCCGCTCTCTCCAACGAGGCCCAGGGTCTCGCCGCGCTTGATGTCGAAATTTACACCGCGCACCGGAGTAAGGGTTCCTTCAAGCATCTTTATATCGACATGGAGGTCATTTACTTTAAGAATTGTATCTTTTTCCATTATCATTTCCTTCCTGTGATCAAATGCTATTTGTAAGGATCGGCTGCGTCGCGGAGACCGTCTCCGAGGAAGTTGAAGGCAAGTACCGTGATCGTAACGAATATGATGGGGATAAGCTTATGAGGGTTCGTTGCGATGTCGGTAACGTTACTTGCATCATGCAGGAGAACGCCCCAGCTGGTGGCAGGGCTCTTGATACCGAGGCCTAAATATGACATGGATGTCTCACCGACGATACTTCCCGGGATACCGAGAGTCATTGAAACGATAAGGTAGCTCATAAAGCCCGGCACAAGGTGCTTCCATATGATCTTCCACGTCGAAACGCCGGAAAGCCTTGCGGCCATTACAAAGTCTTCATTCTTAAGAGAAAGGAACTTACCGCGGACTATACGCGCCATGCCTGTCCAGTTGATGAAGGAAAGGATCAGCGTCATATAGAAATACATCTTGATGGAGGATATTCCGGGCGGGATCGCTGCGGAAAGAGCCATCCAGAGAGGTATCTGGGGAACCGCACCGATAACCTCGATGATACGCTGGATAACGATATCAAGCGCTCCTCCGAAGTATCCGGAGATCGAACCTATGGATACACCGAGGAAGAAGCTTATTATAGCCGATGCGAAGGGGATGGTGAGTGAAACTTGTGAACCCTTCATGACTCTCGAGAACAGGTCGATGCCGTACTGGTCAGCTCCGAAAATATATACCCTTGCGGCAGAAGCATCGGAACCGTTTGAGCCGGTCTTCGTGCCGAAAAGATGGATATCGCAGGGGATCAGTCCGAAAAGCTTATAGCTGTCGCCTTTAACGAAGAAGCCCACAGGGAAATATTCCGATCTGTCTTCTTCGATGGTTTTCTGGAATGTCTTTTTATCAAGCACCCACTTTACGGGGTAAACGTGAGGTCCTACGTTCTCGCCTTCATGCTCCCAGTATATCTTTGTGGGATGGCTGTCTTTATATGTTGCGGGGAAATCATTGTTGATATTGTACGGTGCGATGAAATCCGCAAAAAGCGCTCCGATGTAAAGGATCGCCAGAACGATCAGTGAAACCTTGGCAAGCTTGTGTTTCTTCAGCTTTCTGCCCATCAGGGTCCACTGGGAGGCAAGATAATAATCTTCCTGTGTTTTTTTCTTTTTTCCCATTATCTGCTCCCTCCTGAATAACGGATCCTCGGATCGATGAACGCGAGGATGATGTCAGCAAACAGAATACCGATAACTACGAGCACTGCCTGTACCATAACGATGGCACCCGCAAGATACATGTCCTGAGATGTGAGGGCCGAGTAAAGCTGGGGTCCCTGGATCTGCATGTTAAGGACCATTGCGGTAACGGTGGATCCGGAGAAAAGGCTTGAAAGGATGCCGCCGAGTCCGGAAACGGTGGGGTTGATGGCCGCTCTGAAGCAGTACTTCATGACGATCTTTGATTCCTTAACGCCCTTTGCTCTTGCGGTAAGGGTGTACTGCTGTCCGAGCTCGTCAAGCATCTGGGCACGTACGGAACGGATGATACCGCATGTTCCGCTTGTACCGATGACAACGATGGGGATGATCATACGTGTCATGAAATCGCCGAAATTGCCCCAGTTGATGCCGTTGGCCAAGATGTCCTGGGAGAACAGTCCGACATTGGCATTTCCGGTCCATTTATACGATAAATACATAAGTACGATTGCCAAAATGAAGTTGGGGATCGCCGTACCAAGGAAGCCTATTACCGAGAAAACGTAATCGAACACCGAATACTGGTGTGTTGCGGAATATATGGCAATAGGGATGGATACCGCATACTGGAATATCATTATCACTGCGGTTACAGCGATAGTAAGGCCCAGTCTGTCCTCAATGACCGACCAGACGTTTTTGCCGTAATAGAAGGAATATTTCCAGTTATGATGTGAATGATTGAGTCTGTAGAATGATGAATCGGTGGGTGTCCAGACGATATCCTTTACCCACTTTGCATACTGAACGATAACGGGCTGGTCAAGACCGTATTCCGCTCTCATGGACGCTGCCTCAGAGGCATCAACATATTCTCCCTCGGATGCGAGAGCGGCAATGTGCGCCGAAACGTAATCTCCCGGAGGAAGCTGTATAACAACGAACACAAGCACTGAGATGAGGAACAGCGTGGGGATGAACATCAGTGCCCGCTTTAAGATATACTGTACAAGATCCTTTTTAAAGAAATCTTTCAGTTTCTCCATAACAATACCCTTTCGATCTTCTTTAAAAACGGGAGGCGGAGTCAAAACGCCGCCTCCCATAAGTAATAATATCAGTCTTCTTTAAACAGTGTCCAGAAGTGAACGATGTTGGAATACTGATAAAGGTCTGCGCTCACAAGGTTATCGGGATAGTTCTTTAACTTGGAGTTGATGAGTGAATATGTTCCGGATGCCTCAAGATATGCGATGCTCCAAAGGTTGTTCTTGTGGATCTCGTAGATCTGGAGAGCAAGCTCTTCACGCTTCTCTGTATCAGGTGTGGACTTCCACTGTTCATAGATCTCAACGAGCTTAGCCATATCGCCTGTAGGCTGTACGCCCTGCTCGCCGTTTGTCTGGTAGTATGTACCGTACTCGCCGTACCACTCTGCAGCCTGTGCAACGGGAACGAAAGGAGCTACACGGTCATTAAGGCCGAGACCGCCGATAGAGGTGTGAGGCCAGCATGCAAGCCATGTGTTGTTATCGATCTGCTGATCGAATGCGTCAACGGAGAACTCCTTGGAGTCTGTCTTGATGCCTGCTGCGTTCCAGTACTGAGCAAGTACGGGATATGACTTGTCTGCGCCCGAATCGGTGTAATAGTAGAATGTAAGTACAAGGTCTGTTCCGTCAGCGAAATCATAGAAACCGTCGGAGCCCATCTTAAGGCCGCAGCTCTCGAATAATGACTTAGCCTTTGCTACATCGTACTCGGTCCACTTCTTGAGCCACTCTGCATCGTAACCGAAGTTACCCTCTGCAGGACCTGCCTGTCCGGGCTCAAGGAAGCCGTCGGAAAGAAGGAGTGATACGTTGTTTCTGTCAACACAGATGGACATAGCCTCACGGAATGCGGGATTTGCAAAAAGTTCTGCGAAGTTCTTATCTGTTGTTGTGTAGTTGAATGTGATGTTCTCGGAACCCCAGCTGGAGCCTGAGAATGTTCTGATCTCAGCCTTGCCGTTCATATCGGTGAAGGTTGAATAGATATCGCCCATGGCAACTTCTACGGAATCGATCTCGCCGGATCTGAACATAAGAAGTTCCTGACCGTCTGCGGATGTAAGTGTGAATGTGATCTTATCGCAGTAAGGAAGCTGATTGCCTGCTGCATCTACCTTCCAGAAATACTCGTTTCTGAGGAGCTCGCAGTATGAACCCTTAACGTTGTTAAGACCTTCCTCGGTGGAAAGAACATAGCTGTTAAGAGTAGGGATGCCCGGCCAGTTCCAGAAGTAGTAAGCAACCTGCTTACCAAGATCCTTTACTGTAGCGAAGTCAAGTCCCTTAGCCTTTGCGTTTGCAAGAGCCTGCTCATCTGTGATGGTGCTCTCTGCCCAGTATGAATTGGGAACGAGGTCCTCAAGGTAATGCTTTGCTGCCCAGCACCACTTGAAATCACCGTTCTCGATGAAGTCAGCGGGATACTTGGGTGTTGCAAATGTCCATGTTACCATGTAGTTGTTGATCTTTTTAAGAACAGCGAAATCGCCGTTGTCATCCTTTAATGCGGTCCAGCTTGCCTTTGTATCGAAGTTTGTCTTATGGCATGCTTCATACCAGAAAACGATATCATCGGCTGTGAACTCAACGCCGTCGGACCATCTCATACCCTGACGGAGAATGAATGTCCAGATGGTGTAATCCTCGTTATGAGAGAATGACTTGATAACGTTGGGATAGTAAGAACCGTCTGTGTTGTAGTGGATGATGGACTCAAGGATAGGACGGGATGCGTTCCAGCCTGAGCTTGATCCAAGAAGGTTGATCTGTCCGCCGTACTTACCGATCAGAAGGTCCTGACCTGCAGCATCAACCTGCTCTACGAATACATCATCTGCAACAGGGAGTCTCTTTTCAACAGACTCTGTGCTCTTGATGCCGGGAGCCTGATTGAACTTAAGTGTCTCTACCGGAATGGGGGTAGGTGTGTTTGTGGGTGTAGCTGTTGCTGCGGGAGCTTCAGTAGCCTTGGGAGCTTCTGTAGCTTTCGGAGCTTCGGTAGCTGCGGTCGTAGGTGTGCCTGCAGTACCGCTCGAAGGCTGGTTGGTCTCGCCACAGCCTGCCATCATGCCGATGAGCATTGCTGCGGAAAGAGTGGCAACGAGTAACTTCTTGATAGTCTTTCTCATTATATTCTCTCCTCCTGTTGATTTAAGCGGTAACCCTTACCGCTCATTTGTTAGGATGACGATATGATAACAGCATTTCGCAACATATGCTATGTGTTAATTGTCTAATATCAAGTAACTATATTGCATTTTTTGCTTTACTAAAAATTTCACTTCATTGTTAAAACACTGGTGTTTTGGCGTTTTGGTGTAATTTCAACAATAAATTGCCCCGGTTTTTATCTATTTTTCACAACATATCCAACATTAAAAAATCAAAAAATGCAAGTTTTAATATTTCGTTCATATATTGCCGATGATGCCAAAATGTGCTATTATCTTTTTCAAAAGAGAGGTGTCGCCATGCTCATTAAAAATCTTGTACTATATGAAGACAATTACCCTATCACCATAAACAAAGAAGGAGATACATTCTTCTACTTCTTTGATTATGACGTGCGTTCCTATGCGATAAACATGGAATTCCAGCATTTCCACAGGTTTTATGAGATATGCATCCTCCTCTCGCCTCACGCAGTACATCTGCTTGAAGGAAAGCGCTACGACATAGAGTGCTTCGACATAGTGGGTATCCGTCCCAACGTCCTGCACCGCACTTATTACCCTGAAGGCGAGCCCTGCAAAAGGATCATCATCCGCTTCAACATCCCTTTAAAATCCAACATCCAGACTATGCCGGAATTAAAAAAAGTCTTCGGCATATTTAACTCCGATGTTCCCATATTCCGTTTCCCGCCGGAGATAAACAAGCTTATCTACAGGCCCTTAAACGACATATACATGCTCGGGAAGAAGCCCGATGACATCAGCAATCTTCAGATACACCTGAACTTCCTCGAATTCCTGTCCCTTATTTATAAATACAGATACGAAAACATATATGCGGCAGAACAGCCTTCGGGAGAGATAGAGAGCAAGATGTACTCCATCACATCCTATATCCACGCCCATTACAGTGAAGACCTGTCCCTTGAGCAGATAGCATCCGACTTCTTCATCAGCAGCTTCTATCTGTCGCATAAATTCAAGGACGTGACGGGATTCACCCTTACCGACTACATACATATGACAAGAGTGAGAAACGTGCAGACGCTCCTTTTAAACACAAAAGATCCCATCACCGAGATTGCCGGACAGTGCGGTTTTCAAAGCTTTTCCCAGTTTAACCGCGTATTCAGAAAGCTTGTTGGAATGTCTCCTTCGGAGTACAGAAAGACCGGCGGTGCGGGAAAGAAAAAGCCATTTTAAGTGCATCAAAAAAAGCGGCATCAGCCGCTTTTTTATTTATTTTTCAATAAAGAATATGCCAAGAGTTCCGGGGCCGCAATGGCTTGAAACAACGCTTCCCACATGGGTTTCAAATATCCTGTCGAAGATCTCCAGGGATTCCAGATAATGTCTTACCGCACCGACTATCCTGGCATCCTGAACCGAGTGTGTGATGAAGATCCTTTCCGGCCTTCCGTTACGAAGTCGGTCTTCAAGGCCGTGAGCATAATCGATAACGGTCTTATCAAGACTTCCCCGATATTTGATGCCCACCTCGAGAACGCCGTTCCTGCAGTCGATCCTGGGATGTATCTGAAAAGCCGATCCCACGAATGCGGTAAGTCCGGAGCATCTTCCTCCTCTGTGAAGATAGTCGAGAGTATCTATCACAAAGCTTGAGCATACCTTGCTCTTGAGTCTTTCGGAAGTTTCAAATATCTCTTTTCCGCTGGATCCCTTAGCTGCCATCAAAGCCGCCTCGATGACCAGCTGCCCCGTACCCGACGAAAGATTGTTGGAATCCAGGACGTATACCTGTTCCGACATCTCAAGCTTTTCTGCGGTCCTTCTGATTATGTCCGCGGATTTTGACATCTCGCCCGATATGGTGAAAACAACGATCTCTGTTTCAGTGCCCTTAAAAGGCATGAACAGTTCCTCTATCCTTTCCTCCTTGGGCTCTATAGTCTGAGGAGTGGTCTTATTCTCCTCGGACCACTTAAATATATCGGCAGGAGTGATATCAACGCCGTCTTCATAGGTTTTTCCGTCCATCACCACCTGAAGCGGTATCAGGGTCACATCGTATTCCTTGACAAGATCCGGCGAAAGATCGCAGGTGCTGTCTGCCATTATTTTTACCTGTGTACTCATATTCGGGTCCCCCTTGGCCGATATAATAAATATACGTAAATTGTTTCTAATCTGTAAAATTTTCTGAAAAAATTCTTAAAAGTAATGATTTTCTGCACAATATAGTTTAAAATGGTTATAAGGCATTCGATGCCTCATATAGCAAATTAATATGAACGGAGCGTGAGCCTATGGTAAAAATCTATCTTTTAGACACCAACATCCTTCTTCACCAGCCGCGAGCTATATTCGGATTCGATGACAACATTGTAGCCATCACTTCCGTAACCCTTCAGGAACTCGATCAGAAGAAAAGTTCCCCGGGAGAGCTTGGCTATATGGCGAGAGAAGCCATTCGTGAGCTTTCGCGAATGAAAGGTTCCTTCAAAGACGGGATCGAGCTTGATAACGGCGGTATTTTCAGGATCTTCCAGGCTACCGACGTAAATCATATGCCCGGATATCCTGACACTCCCGACAACAGGATAATCAATACGGTCTTCGAGATTCAGCACCATTGCAAAGAGCCTGTCATCCTCGTTACCAACGATGTTTCGATGATGATAAATGCCGAATTTGTCGGCGTTACCGTTCAGACATATCACAACGAGCACATCGACACCGATGAGATGTATACCGGCCGAAACGAGGAAGTTCAGGAAGACTCTCCCGGACTGCCGAACGAATACGGTGTATTCTACTATCCTTCGGGAGGCACGGCTCTCAAGCGCTTTGTCAACAATGAATGGGTGCAGCTGAACGACGAAGATTACAAATGCGAATACTGTATTCCCAAAAACGTCGGCCAGCGCTTTGCACTTCATGCACTGCTCTCAAGCCCCGAGGATATCCCGCTTGTTATACTGAAAGGCCCCGCAGGATGTGCAAAGACATTCCTGTCACTGGCCGCAGGCCTGCAAGGGTACTTCGGTGATAAATATGACCGGCTTATAATAACACGTTCAAACACCCTTTCGGATGCGGAGCTCGGCTTCCTTCCCGGTGATCTTGAAGACAAAATGGGACCTCTCGTAGCACCATTTTTTGATAACCTGCAGGTTCTCCTCAAACTTAAAAACGAGTCCGAAAACAAGAACAAACGTTATATGCATGACGACGCCGAAGAAGTCAAGGCTCAGATCGAAGACATGATCGAGACCGGAATCATCGAGATCGGATCGCTTGCGTACATGCGAGGACGTTCGCTCGTAAATTCCTTTGTCATCATCGATGAAGCCCAAAACTGCTCCATCGGCCAGATCCTGGAGATCGTCACCCGTGCGGGCGAAGGCTCAAAGATCGTTCTCCTCGGTGACCCCGATCAGATCGATAATCCGAAGCTTGACAGAAGGAACAATGGTCTTGTGTTTGCTTCGGAGCGCATGAAAGGCTCTGACCTTTGCGCTCAGGTCACATTTAAAGACAGTGAGACCGTAAGATCACGTCTTTCCAGCGAAGCTGCAAAGAGACTCACCATCAAGTAAATAATATATGTCCTCCGTGAACACCACGGAGGACTTTTTTAATCAGTTTTGCCAATGCAGGTCTTTAGCCCTTTTGATCATCCGATATGCGGTTTCATCGATATTCCTTCAAAGGATATGTTCTTTATGTCAAAACCGTTTTCTCCAAAGCCTGTGATCTCTATGGGATTCACATATTCGTGAATGTCTTTAAAGAAATTAAGGGCATATCCCGTAAGGGTAAGTTTTTTATATCTGAAATCGGAGAATACGGGAGCGGTGGGAGCCGCTTCGCCGTCATCATTGTAATTTACCGACGCTATCTCCACTCTCGGCAGTATGCAGTCCGTGACTTCGATGTTTTTA
>JAEEGL011438777.1_pt1 | contig 19292 bp, 13 predicted proteins | sample 9134231 | NCBI WGS metagenome assembly JAEEGL01 (sample SAMN16246548, study PRJNA631951) | gut metagenome | biome: gut microbiome; feature: rumen; material: fiber-attached | host: Bos | place: Iran: Karaj | collected 2018-10
AGCTCTTGAAATATACAAATCCTACAAGCCGCGGCTTTCATCCTTCGTTGAATTAAAAGAAGAAGAACGTAACAGCCGGAAGAAAACGGGAAAAGCCGGAGAAATCCTTTCTAAGATCATGGATGCTCTTGATGATTTTGAAATGGACAGAGCCGAAGCCTTGATCGCAGAGCTTTCGCCGGATGATTTTTCTCACTCGGAAAAAGAAGTATTCGAGCGACTTTTGGAGAGCATTGAGGCAATTGACTATTATGCATCAAAGGACCTGGTGGAACAGCTTCTTTCGGGAAAATAGAGCTTAAATCCCGCGGATTATAAAAATTAACCATAAAGAAAGTGCTGAAAATAGGAAAATTATCAAAAAGAAACATTGTATTTTCTATTTACAGTTGCTATTCTTGTAACGTATCTATTTTTTTATTTTTAAAGGAGAGGAAAATGAAAAAGTTTACAGCATTATTATTATCTATGGTAATGGTAGCTTCTCTCGCTGCATGTGGTAACACAGCAAGCACAGCTGAATCTACCGAAACAAGTGCAGTAGAAACAGAAACATCTGTTGAAACAGAAGCTGAAGCAGAAGTTGTTCCTGCTGACATCCAGGTTGGTTTCATCTTCTTACATGATGAAAACTCAACTTATGACTTAAACTTCATTAACGCAGCTAAAGAAGCTTGCGCAAAGTTCGGTATCGAACCCATCATGAAGACCAACATCCCTGAAGGTCAGGAATGCTACGAAGCAGCAGCAGAACTTGCTGACGCAGGCTGCGACATCGTATTCGCTGATTCTTTCGGTCACGAAGATTACATGATCGAAGCTGCCAAGGAATATCCTGATGTACAGTTCGCTCATGCAACAGGTACAAAGGCTCATACAGAAGGCCTTCCCAACTACCACAACGCATTCGCTTCTATCTACGACGGACGTTACCTTGCAGGTATCGCAGCAGGTATGAAGTTACAGGAAATGATCAACGACGGAACAATCACACCTGAACAGGCTAAGATCGGTTACATCGGCGCATATACATATGCAGAAGTTATGTCCGGTTACACATCTTTCTTCCTTGGTGTTCGTTCAATCGTTCCTACAGCTACAATGGAAGTAACCTTCACAGGTTCATGGTATGATGAAACCGCTGAAAAAGAAGGCGCTCAGAAGCTTATCGACAACGGTTGCGTACTTATTTCCCAGCATGCAGACTCCATGGGTGCTCCCACAGCTTGTGAAACAGCAGGCGTTCCCAACGTTTCCTACAACGGTTCCACAGCAAGCGTTGCTCCCAACACATTTATCGTATCTTCCAGAATCAACTGGGTACCTTACATGACACTTCTTATCGAAAGCGTATTAAACGGTACAGAAATCCCTGCTGACTACACAGGTACAATCGCTGACGGTTCTGTAGAACTTACAGCTCTTGGCGGAGCAGCAGCAGAAGGAACACAGGAAGCTATCGATGCAGCTAAGGCTGAAATCGTAGCAGGTAACCTTCATGTATTTGATACCACAACATTTACTGTTGGCGGTGAAACACTTACATCCTTCCTTGCAGACGTTGATTCCGATGCAAATTACGAGCACGAGACAGAAGTTATCGAAAACGGTTACGTTGCAGAATCCAAGTTCCGTTCAGCTCCTTATTTTGACCTTGAAATCGACGGAATCACTCTTCTTGACAGAGTTTACTAAGATTTAACGGTACATGTGGGTCTTTACTAAAGCCACAGACTAAAGTAAAATTTTCAAAGGGTAGTAATTATGCTACCCTTTGATTTGTTTTTTCAGGAAGTTAGAGGACATTATTTTGAGTAAGAAAGACGCAGCAGTAGAATTAAGAAACATAACCAAAACCTTTGGTTCCGTAGTTGCCAATGAAAATGTAAACTTAGAAATCTACAAAGGTGAGATTTTGGCCCTGCTCGGCGAAAACGGTAGCGGAAAGACTACTCTCATGAATATGCTTTCCGGTATCTATTTCCCTGATTCAGGCGAGATTTCCATAGACGGTGAACCCGTTGTAATTAAGAACCCACGAGACGCCTTCCGACTTGGTATCGGAATGGTACATCAGCATTTTAAATTGATCGACGTGCTTACCGCCACCGAGAATATCATCCTCGGTCTTGACGGAAAGCCTAATATAAAGGAGGCTACAGCCAAGATCCGTGAAATCTGTGACAAGTACGGATTTGAAGTTGACCCCAATCAGAAGATCTACGATATGTCTGTTTCACAGAAGCAGACCGTAGAGATCGTAAAGGTATTGTTCCGTGGTGCAGAGATCCTTATCTTGGATGAGCCCACCGCGGTGCTTACTCCCCAGGAAACAGAAAAGTTATTTAAGGTTCTTCGTGCCATGCGTGATGACGGCAAGGCGATCGTCATTATCACACACAAGATGCATGAAGTAGAATCTCTTTCGGACCGTGTTGCCGTTCTTCGTCACGGAGAATACATAGGCGATATGGAGACAAAAGAAACCAATGCTCAGGAAATGACCAACATGATGGTGGGACATGCCGTTACATTAAATATCGAGCGTCCCGAACCTGTGGATCCAAAGCCCAGGATCGTAGTTAAGAACTTAACCGTTAAAAATGAAGAAGGCATCGTAAAGCTTGATGATGTTTCTTTTACCGCAAACAGCGGAGAGATCCTCGGTATAGCGGGTATTTCCGGATGCGGACAGAAAGAACTTCTTGAAGCTATAGCCGGACTTCAGAAGGCTGAAACGGGATCCATCGAGTATATAAGAAGCGACGGCAGTGTAGAATCCCTTATCGGAAAAGATCCTTTGGAAATTGCCGACATGGGCGTAACCCTTTCTTTTGTCCCTGAAGACAGACTTGGCATGGGCTTAGTCGGTAACATGGACCTTGCGGACAACATGATGCTCAGATCTTTCAGACGCGGTAAATCGATGTTTACAGACAGAAAGGCTCCCGCAAAGCTTGCTAAATCCGTAGTGGAAGAATTGGATGTTGTTACTCCCAATATCTCCACTCCCGTAAGAAGACTTTCCGGCGGTAACGTACAGAAAATCTTAGTCGGCCGTGAAATTTCTTCATCACCCAAGGTGCTCCTCACCGCTTATGCGGTCCGCGGCCTTGATATCAACTCTTCATATACCATTTACGACCTTATCAATCGGCAGAAAAAGAAAGGCGTTGCAGTGGTATTTGTAGGAGAGGACCTTGACGTATTACTTCAGATTTCAGATCGTATCTTGGTGCTTTGCGGCGGTAAGGTAAGCGGAATCGTTGACGGAAGAACCGCCGACAAGAATCAGGTGGGACTTATGATGACTAAAGTAGGAGGCGAGAAGAATGAGTAAAAATAATACAAATAATGAGCCTCTTATCCATATTTCAAAGAGAGACGTTCTTCCCTGGCACAAGGCATGGGGAGTAAGAGCACTTGCGATCTTAGCTGCCCTTGTGGTATGTGCGATCGTATCCGTTGCATTGACAGGTGATAATCCTATTTCAATCTATAAGACCATCTTTGTAGGTGCATTCGGTACCGCAAGAAAGACATGGGTAACACTTCAGAGTGTTTCCATACTTTTAATTATTTCACTGGCACTTACTCCGGCGTATAAGATGAGATTCTGGAACATCGGCGGTGAAGGACAGGTGCTTGTGGGAGCTCTTGCAACTGCGGCATGCATGATCGTTATTGGCGACAAGGTTCCTAACGGCGTGCTTATTTTGATCATGGTGGTATCAAGTATCGGAGCAGGTGCTGTCTGGGGACTCATTCCCGCTATCTTCAAAGCGAAGTGGAATACTAACGAAACCCTGGCAACCCTTATGATGAACTACATTGCAACACAGCTTGTGGCCTACTATACCGTTGTGTGGGAAGTGCCCAAGGGTTCAGGTAAGATCGGTATCATCAATCAGCAGACCAACGCAGGCTGGCTTCCTCAGCTTGGTAACAAGTATTTACTCAGCATCGTGGTGGCTTTGATCATTACCGTTGCATTATATATCTATCTTAAGTATTCAAAGCACGGTTATGAAGTTACCGTTGTGGGTGAATCCGAAAGAACAGCGCAGTACGTAGGCATGAAGGTTAACAAGATCATTATCCGTACTATGTTATTATCCGGAGCTTTATGCGGTGTGGCAGGTTTGCTTCTGGTAGGCGGTATCAACCATACCGTAACAACTACCATTGCCAACGGTCAGGGCTTTACCGCAGTTATGGTTTCCTGGCTTGCTAAGTTCAACCCCATAACCATGATATTTACAAGCTTTTTGATCATATTCTTAGAGAGAGGCGCAGGCGAGATCTCAACAGTATTCGGCCTTAACCATTCTTTCTCAGATATACTTACAGGTATCATTCTTTTCTTTATCATCGGATGTGAATTCTTTATTTCATACAAGGTGAGCTTCAGAAAGAAAGAAAAGGAGGCAAAATAAATGATAGATTTAGTGACATTTATCCCGAGAGCCATCGGACAGGGCATTCCTCTTCTTTACGGATGTACCGGCGAAATATTGACGGAGAAATCCGGTAACCTTAACTTAGGTATCCCCGGCGTTATGTACGTAGGAGCCATAAGCGGCGTTATCGGTTCATTCCTTTATGAAAATTCAGTGGGAGCAGGTAATCCCTTAAACGGTTTCCTTGCGATTATGATCCCCATGGTATGCTCCCTTATCGGTTCCCTTATTATGGGACTTATTTACTGTTTCTTAACAGTTACATTAAGAGCCAACCAGAACGTTACAGGTCTTGCCATGACAACCTTCGGTGTGGGCTTCGGTAACTTTTTCGGCGGATCCCTTATCAAGCTTTCCGGCGCAGATGTTCCTTCCGTTGCATTAACAAGAACCAGTAACTTTTTCAGCGTATCCCTTCCCTTCGCCAAGAACTTAGGATGGTTCGGCAAGATATTCTTAAGCTACGGATTCTTAGCTTATCTCGGAATCGTGGTAGCTCTTATTGCGGGATACATGCTTAAACATACCCGTGTGGGACTTCATTTAAGAGCCGTAGGCGAAGGCCCCAGTACGGCAGATGCGGCAGGTATCAGCGTTTCCAAGTATAAATACGTTGCAACCTGTATCGGATGTATGATCGCAGGTCTCGGCGGACTTTATTACGTAATGGATTACGCTTGCGGTGTATGGAGTAACGATGCTTTCGGTGACAGAGGATGGCTTGCGATAGCGCTTGTAATCTTCACCATCTGGAGCCCCAATATCGCGATTTTCGCATCCATTCTTTTTGGCGGACTTTATATCGTATACCTTTACATTCCTTCAGGTATCGATCATATGGAATTAAAAGAACTTTACAAGATGATTCCCTATGTCGTAACTCTTGTAGTGCTTGTTATTACAAGTATGCGTGACAAGAAAGAAAATCAGCCTCCCGCCTCCCTTGGATTATCCTATTTCCGTGAGGAACGTTAATGGAAGTTTATGTAATGCGTCATGGCACTACCGACTGGAATTTAGAGCGAAGAATGCAGGGAAGCCATAACATACAGCTTAATGACGAAGGAAGAGCGCTTGCCCGTGTAACATCCGAAGCCTTGAAGGATATCCGGTTTGATCATATATTTTCAAGTCCTTTGGACAGAGCCTATGAAACCGCTACCATTATCCGCGGCGAAAGAAACCTGGATATCATAAAGGATGACAGATTAAAAGAGGTATGCTTCGGCGTGTACGAAGGCAAGGCACCTTCGGAGCGTCCTGAAGAATGTAAGCTCTTCTTTAAAGATCCTCCCGCTTACGTACCGCCTGAAGGAGCGGAAAGCTACGAGGAACTTTTAAAAAGAACCGGTGATTTTATTGACACGGTTTTAGTGCCTTTATCCATAAAAGAACCCAACGCAAGAGTGCTTGTGTCGGGGCACGGAGCAATGAACAAAGCCCTTCAGCTCCATTTTTGCCACAAGGAATTAAAGGACTTCTGGTCCGGAGAATGGCAGAAAAACTGCTGCATCAGCATTTATGATGTTGATGGTTTTCAATTTAAGATGTTAGAAGATTCGAAGATCTTTTACGAGGAGGAAGAAGCATGATTAAAGAATATGTTTATGATGCTGCTTTAGAAAAAGATTACGGTAAGATGGTAATCTTTTATCCTGAAGAGAAAAAGCGTAACGGTAAAGTCCTTATCTATATTCACGGAGGCGGCCTTGAAGCAGGCTCCATGTATGATCAGGATAAGACCTACGAGATTCTTAACGAAGCAGGGATTACCGTTTCTTCTCCCAATTACAGGATCTATCCCGACGCGAAGTTCCCTGAGTTTTTAGAGGATTCAGCCAAGGCAGTTGCAGAGACCCTGAAAATCTTAAAATCCGAAATGGAAGTTAAAGAAGTCTTTATCGGAGGCATTTCCGCAGGAAGCTATATCTCCATGATGCTTCATTTTGATAAGAGATATTTAGAAAAAGAAGGCGTTGATGAATCTCTCATTAAAGGTTATATTTTCGATGCAGGTCAGCCCACCACTCACTATAATGTATTAAGAGAGCGCGGCGTTGACACAAGAACCATCAGAGTGGATGAAGCGGCTCCCGTGTTCTTTTGCGATGAGACCTATAAAGTAAATCCCGAACAGAGATATAAGTTCTTTATCGCTGAGCATGACTTCCCCGGAAGAAAGGCCCAGAACGAAATGCTTATGAAGGCAATGACCAATTTTGGCGTTAAGGAATCTGCCATCGATTATGAAGAAGTACCGGGATACGGACACGCAGGCTATACCGATTCCCATGACGAAAAGGCTTATAAATGGTATGCCGACAGACTCTTAACTTTTTTAAAATAACAAAAATAGTAAAAATATCACATACGTGACAGTTTTATAAAGTAAAAACACCTCCTAAAATGGTTTCAGAATGAAGAAGCTTAACCACTTAGGAGGTTTTTTATGAGATACGGTCATTTTGACGAGAAAAACAAAGAATATGTCATCGACAGAGTGGACTTACCCACATCCTGGACCAACTACCTTGGCGTAGAAGACATGGTTGCGGTTGTTAACCACACTGCAGGCGGTTATGCATTCTATAAGAATGCAGAATATCACAGAATCACAAGATTCCATGCTAACGCAGTTCCCATGGATCGTCCCGGATTCTATATTTACTTAAGAGATAACGAAAACAAGGATTACTGGTCAACATCCTGGCAGCCCGTTGGCAAGCCCCTTGACCAGGCTAAATATACTACCCGTCACGGACTTTCATATTCCGTATATGAATGTGAATATGACGGCATCAAATCATCGGAACGCTTAACCATTCCCCGTGGAGACGATGTGCTTCTTTGGGATGTAAAGGTTAAGAATACCGGTTCTAAGAAGAGAGATTTAAGTATCTTCTCATATCTTGAATTTTCATTCCACCATGTAATGATCGACAATATCAACTTCCAGATGTCACTTTACTGCGCAGGCGGTTCTTATAAAGACGGTGTCATCGAAGAAGATTTATTCTATGAACCCGACGGTTACCAGTACTTTACCGCCAACTTCGATCCCGACGGATTTGACTGCGTAAGAGATAAGTTCATCGGCACATACAACACCGAAACAAATCCTCAGGCAGTTATTAACGGCGAATGTACAGGTTCCGAAGAAAAGGGCATGAATCACTGCGGAACTCTCATGAAGAAGTTCACCCTTGAACCCGGCGAAGAAGTTCGTTTCATCTTCATGCTTGGTGAAGGTAAGAGAGAAGCAGCAGCTCCCATCAGAAAGAAATATTCAAGCTTTGCAACAGTTGATGCAGCTTATGAAGATTTAAAGAACTTCTGGGCTGAGAAGATGAACAAGATGGTAATCGATACCCCCAACGAAGGTATGAATACCCTCATCAATACCTGGACACTTTACCAGTCAGAAATCAACGTAATGTTCTCACGTTTCGCATCCTTCATCGAGGTAGGCGGACGTGTAGGTTTAGGTTACAGAGATACAGCACAGGATTCCATGACCATCCCTCACTCCAATCCCGATAAATGCCGCGAAAGAATCTTACAGCTTCTTAAGGGACTTACCACCAAGGGCTACGGCTTACACTTATTCGAGCCCGAATGGTTTGAAGAAGATAACGGACGTGACAGAGACGATTCTTCACCCACAGTTATCCCCAAGGCTGACAAGTCCATTATCCACGGACTCAAGGATGCATGTTCCGATGACGCCCTGTGGCTTGTAACAAGTATTGTTGTTTACATTAAAGAAACCGGCGATTTCAAGTTTGCCGATGAACTTGTAACATATGCAGATACATTCGTAGAAGGCAAGAACTTCAAGGAATCCGTTTACGATCACATGAAGAGGATCCTTGACTTCTCCACCGAACAGGTCGGAGAAACAGGTATCTGTAAGGGACTCAGAGCTGACTGGAACGACTGCCTTAACTTGGGCGGCGGTGAATCAGCAATGGTAAGCTTCTTACATTACTGGGCACTCGAAGCATTCATCGAGCTCGCCAAGTACTTAAAGCGTGAAGATGATGTAAAGAAATATACAGAAATCGCAGAAAAGGTTAAGAAGGTATGTAACGACGTTCTTTGGGACGGCGAATGGTTCATAAGAGGTATCACCAAGTCCGGACGTGCCATCGGTACCAAGGAAGATAAAGAAGGTAAGGTACATCTTGAATCAAACTCCTGGGCAGTACTTTCAGGTGCAGCTGATGAAGAACACGGTGCCAAGGCTCTCGAAGCTATCGATAAATACCTTTACACCGAATACGGTATTTTACTTAACCAGCCCGCATACACAGTTCCAGATCCCGAAATCGGATTCGTTACCCGTGTATATCCCGGCTTAAAAGAAAATGCGGCAGTATTCTCCCATCCCAATCCCTGGGCACAGGCAGCAGCATGTAAGCTTGGCAGAGGCGACATCGCCATGAAGTTCTACAATGCACTTTGCCCTTACTGGCAGAACGATAAGATTGAGATCCGTGAAAGCGAACCCTATTCTTATTGCCAGTTTATCTGCGGTAGAGACCACTCAGCCTTCGGTCGAGCTAGACATCCTTTCATGACAGGTTCCGGCGGATGGTCCTACTACACAGCAACAGCTTATATCATGGGTGTACGCCCTGATTTCGATACACTTACAGTTGATCCCTGTGTTCCCGCTGACTGGAAAGAATTCAAGTGCAGCCGTGAATGGAGAGGCGCTCGCTACAACATCACCTTCAAGAACCCCAACGGCTCCATGAAGGGTGTAAAAGAAATCACTGTAGACGGCAACAAGGTTACGGCAATCCCTTCTTTTGCAAAGGGAACAACTCACGAAGTTGAAGTTTTGATGTAAAAGGGAGATATAGAAAAATGATTAAATTCGGTACCGGCGGCTGGAGAGCCGTCATCGGTGACGAGTTCACCAAAGAAAATATCCAGATTCTTGCCCGCGCCATGTGCGACAAGATGAAGGAAGAAGGGGTAGAAAAGGATGGCATTGTAATCGGCTACGATAAGAGATTCTTATCAAAAGAAGCAATGCAGTGGAGCGCAGAGGTTTTTGCCCATGAAGGAATTACTGCTTACCTTGTTAACAAGGCAGCTCCCACACCTTTACTTATGTTCTACGTAGAAAAGCATGACATGCACTACGGCATGATGGTTACCGCGAGCCATAACCCCTCTATTTACAACGGTATCAAGGTGTTCACCTATGGCGGACGCGATGCCGATGAAAGACAGACAGCGGAAATTGAAGAATATATCAATAACGTAACGGATATTCCCGTAAGTTCCATGGAATATGAAGAAGGTTTAAAGAAGGGCCTTATTAAGGAAATCTATCCTTTGAACGATTACATTGATGCGGTTCTTGCAGCCGTTGATACTCAGGCGATCCGCGATGCTCACTTAAAGGTTGCGGTTGACCCCATGTACGGCGTATCGGAAACCAGCTTAAAGACCATTCTTCTTACCACAAGATGTGAAGTAGAAACAATTCACGATAGACACGATACATTGTTCGGAGGAAAGCTCCCCGCACCCAATGCGGACACTTTAAGAGAACTCCGTGCTCATGTCATGAACTACAACTTCGATATCGGTATTGCAACCGACGGTGACGCCGACAGAATCGGTGTCATCGATGATAAGGGTAATTTCTTACATCCCAATGATATCTTAGTGCTTCTTTACTACTATCTTGTAAAGTACAGAGGATGGAAGGGTGATGTAGTAAGAAATATCTGTACCACACACTTACTTGATAACATCGCAGAGAAGTTCGGACAGAAATGTCACGAAGTTCCCGTAGGCTTTAAGCATATCTCCGCTAAGATGAGCCAGACCGACGCCATCGTGGGCGGCGAATCCTCAGGCGGTATGGCTATAAAAGGCCACATCAGAGGTAAAGACGGTATCTATGCTGCAGCACTCTTACTTGAAATGCTGGCAGTTACCGGCATGAAGCTTTCTGAGATCATGGAACATATCAGAAAAGAATACGGCGGCATGGCTCTTGTGGAGAAGGATTACAGATTCTCACAGGAAAAGAAAGCTCTTATCAAAAAGAAAGTGCTTGAAGACAAGGAATTACCTGAAATTCCCTTCGAAGTTAAGGATATTTCCTATCTTGACGGCCTTAAGGTTTACTTAAAGGACGGCGGCTGGATCTCGGTACGTTTCTCAGGAACAGAGCCTCTTCTTAGAATCTTCTCCGAAATGAAGAATCACGAAGACGCCGAGAAGTTCTGCAGATTGTTTGAAGAATTTTTGGATTTATAAGCTTTTTGGTTCGATTCTTTTGTTACTTTGACAAAAATAAAGTAAATTGCATGACAAGAATTGTCAAAAAGTCACATCATTGGCAATTCAGTTCATGCAGGAGAATCAATATAATTTTTATTAACAAATGATTAATGTATAGAGATGGAGTTCAGGATGGCTAAAAAGAATGGTAAGATAGCCGCGAACAAAAAGAAGACCCTGATGCTTTTATCAATGGTTCTTCCCGGAACGCTTTGGCTTTTCCTTTTTAGATATGTTCCTATCTTCGGTATTGTGATGGCTTTTCAGAATTATAAAATCGTAAAGCCACAGAAAGTTACCATTTTAGGGCATACATTTAAGCTTAATAATTATGTAAGTAACTTGCTCAGTAGTGATTTTGTTGGTTTTAAGAATTTCGAGTTTTTGTTTAAGGCACCTACCACCAAAGTTATGATCAGGAATACACTTGGCTACAATGTACTGTTCATACTTCTTGGCCTGGTGATTTCGGTTGCGTTTGCAATCATGCTCAATGAATTAACCAGTAAACTTACAGCAAAGACTTATCAGACCTTAATGTTCTTCCCTTACTTTTTAAGTTGGGTAGTAGCTAGTTATTTTGTAACCGGATTCCTTGATCCTACAAGAGGTATCATTCCTAACATGATGAGAAATCATGGATGGCAGGTAATAGACTTTTACAACACGTCAAAGCCGTGGCCATTTATATTGACGCTTTCAAATGTCTGGAAGCAGACCGGTTACTCGACAATCCTGTATCTGGCAGCTATTACAGGAATTGATACTTCACAATATGAAGCTGCCTCAATTGACGGTGCTTCTAAATGGCAACAGATCAAATATGTTACCATACCTCATTTGAAGACCATGATAATCATTCTTTTTATCATGAATGTAGGTAAGATTTTCAATTCTGACTTTGGCTTGTTCTATAACGTACCTAATAATAGTGGTCTTATTAAAGATGTTACAGAAACAATCGATACATATGTATACAATGCCATAGGTGGTACGGGAGGAAACTTCTCCATGACTGCAGCGGCGGGACTTATGCAGAACCTGATAGGATTTATATGTATCATGATAGCCAATACTATTGTGCGGAAGGTTGACGAGGACAGCGCACTATTCTAAAGGAGTTAAATTGCAATGGCAGAGATTGCTTTGAATCAAAAGCGAAGAAGAATAAATGCTGTAAGCATACCTGCTGAAGTAGCGATTAACATAGTGATGATTTTGTTCTGCGCGCTTTGTATTGTGCCTTTCATCCTAGTAATCATTATTTCCTTTTCGGCAGAAGACAGTATCAGAGCAATAGGTTATTCCTTTTTACCCCAGGCATGGAGTGTAGCGGCTTACGAATACGCTTTTAAACTGGGTGATGCTCTTTGGAGGTCGTATTTTAACAGTTTTTACATTACTGTACTCGGTACGATTCTCTCACTGATTGTTTATATACTTTATTCCTACGCATTATCAAGAAAAGATTTTAAATACAGAAATTTATTCACTTTCATAAATTTCTTCGTAATGTTATTTGGTGGCGGACTTGTTCCTACATACTGTGTTACAAAACAGTTGCTTGGACTTTCCGACAGCTATTGGGCAATTATCATTCCGATGCTTCTTAATCCATTCAACGTTATTGTATTAAGAACTTTTTTCCAGAGTTCTGTACCGGATGAATTGATTGAAGCAGCTTCAATTGACGGAAGCGGTGAATATAACACTTTGTTTAAGATAGTTGTTCCCGTAGCAAAGCCCGGTATTGCGACTATCGGTTTACTTACTGCAATTGCTTATTGGAACGAATGGTTTATTCCTAAGCTTTATATTTCAGCAAGTGATAAGCTGCATGTACCGTTACAGTATCTCCTCATGAAGATGCAGGCAGATGCTGAATATATAGCCAAGAACTCAGCTGCCATGGGTGCTGAAGCAGGGATGGCTATGATGAACCTCCCTACACAGAGTTTACGAATGGTTCTTGTAGTATTGGTTGTATTCCCGATTGCGTGTGCATATCCTTTCTTCCAAAGATACATTATCTCAGGACTCACAATCGGATCTGTTAAGGGTTAATTGTATGAAGTAGGTAACATAGTGTTACTTATTTACATAAAAAAGAAATGGAGGATTTCTACTAATGAAAATGAAAAAGTTACTTTCACTTGCGCTGGTAGCAACAATGGCAATGTCCACTTTAGCAGCGTGTGGGGGAAAGACCGAAAGCACATCTAATGATGTAGCACCGGTTGAATCTGTTAGCGACGAAACTGGCGCAGAAACAGCAGATTCCAATCCTTTTGAGGAACATGTTACTTTAAGATGGTACCTTGATGGTAACTCTGTAACAAATGATTCCGCAGTTATGGAAGCAATCAACAAATACCTCAATGAGAAGATCAATGCTGATCTTGAAATCATCTGGGGTACATGGGGAGATTTCGATGACAACTCTCTCTTAGCTATCAACTCAGGCGATCCTGTTGATATCTACTTTACTTGTTCTTGGACAAAGGCTGAATACAACACCTACGCTAAGAAGGGTGCTTGGCTTCGCTTAGACGATCCTGACAACAACATACTTAAGGAATATGGTTCAGACGTATGGAACATTCTTCCTCAGGTTCTTAAAGATGGTGCTGTTACAGACGGTAACGACGGAAAAGGTGTCTATGCTATTCCCGGTTACAAGGATTTCGGTACTCAGAACACTTGGGACGTAAACGTTACATTACTTAAAGAACTTGGTTACACTCTTGAAGATATCGAAAGCCGTGACTTCTTCACATTTGGAGATATCCTTGCAGCAGCTAAGGCAGCTAAGGGTGACAACTTCTATCCCCTCGTAATCGAAGGCGCAGTTCTTGAAAGAATGGTTACCAACTCCATTATCGTTAACGGTGACTCTACAGGTGCTCTTTCTTACTACCTTGATCCTTCAGATGTATCTAAGGATATCGGAAGCAAGGTTGTAAATAAGTTTGCTACTGAAGAATACAAGAAGTTTGCTGAAAAGGTTCATGAATACTATGAACTCGGCTACATCGATCCTGCTCTTGCAAACGGTGCTACAGCAAACGATACATTAGTTGCTCAGCAGAATTCTGCTCAGTACTTAATCGGAACACAGTCTTATGCATTAGGTTATGAATACACCACATCTGCAGCAAGAGGAATCGAAGTTGCATATGTTCCTTGTACTTCTCCTTATGTTGATAAGACAGCAGCTCAGGGTGCTATGATGGCAATCTCTGCTACATCTGAAAATCCTGAAAGAGCAATGGCATTCCTTAACCTTCTTAACACAGATCCTTACCTTATGCAGCTCGTTGCATACGGCGTAGAAGGTATCCACTATCAGGTAGCTGACAATGGTCTTCTTATCAGAGAAGAAAAGGATGCTGACGGCAACGTAGTTACTAACTACCATGAAGAATATACTCCTTGGAGAAACGGTCTCGGTAACATCACATTACTTACACCTACCGTTGATGAAGGCGAAGGCTTCTTCACAGATAAGTTCATCCCTTACTATACTTCAGCTAGAGCTATCCCTGCATTCGGATATTCATTCGATGGAACAGGCTTAGATACAGAACTTGCAGCAGTAACAAGCGTACAGAGCACATACGCTCTTCCTCTTGACTGTGGTGCAGCTGATGTTGATGAAGTATTACCTAAGATGTTAGCAGAACTCGAAGCAGCTGGTATCGACAAAATCGTTGCAGCAGCTAACGAACAGCTTGATGCATACTTCGCTTCAAAGTAAGTTGAACTAACAAAAACTACTGATAATTATACCGGCCTAAAGTGCCTAAACGGCATTTTGGGCCGGTATTTTTCTTTATATAATTGAGAGGGTAAAAAGATGAAAATTACTAGACGATTTATTGCTTTTCTATTGACATTCATCCTTGTTTGCGGTATTGGGGTAAAACTCGACGTTCATGCTGCGTGTAATCACACAGGAAAAGGAACTGTTACAAAACAGGCAACCTGTACTTCAACAGGTACTGAAGTAGTTAAGTGTACAAAGTGCGGGGCAAAACTTGGTACCTACACAATTGCGGCAAAGGGTCATAGCTGGTCTACAACAAAAAGTGCGACCTGTGGCTCGGCCGGATCAAAAAAATGCACCAGATGCGGTGCTACAGCTTCTATTCCTGCAACGGGAAATCACAATCCAACAACTTCTACAACTAATCCAACATGTACTCAGTCCGGCTCTTCCAGAACATACTGTAGGACTTGCGGAACAACACTGAGTACTAAATCTTTACCTGCTACCGGTCATAGCATGTCAACTATTAAAAATGCAACATGCGGATCCAGTGGTACTTCAAAATGTTCTAAATGTAGTTATTCTGTTACAATTCCAGCAACTGGAAATCATAATCCTGCAAGTAGAGTTAAAACCTCAGCTACTTGTACAAGTGATGGTTTAAAAGAAACATATTGCACAACCTGCAATACGGTCCTCAGTTCTTCAAAAATAGATAAGACAGGGCATAACTATGAAACCGTAACTATTGCAACATGCGGAAAAGATGGCCTTGAGAGATGCAGCAGATGCCATGACGAAATAACAGTTCATGCTTCGGGAGACCATCACGTTGCAGAACGAACAAAAAAAGAACCTACATGCTCAGAAGAAGGTGAGAAGGAAATATACTGTCTCATCTGTAACACGGTACGTGGTTCTTCAAAAATAGAGAAGACGCCTCACAACTATGAAACGGTTACGATTGCAACATGCGGAAAAGATGGGCTGAAAAGATGTGTAAATTGCGACGACGAGAAGCCGATTCCCGCGACAGGAGACCACCACGTTGCAGAACGAACAAAAAAAGAACCTACATGCTCAGAAGAAGGTGAGAAGGAAATATACTGTTTCATCTGTAACACGGTACTTGGTTCTTCAAAAATAGAGAAGACGCCTCACAACTATGAAACGGTTACGATTGCAACATGCGGAAAAGATGGGCTGAAAAGATGTGTAAATTGCGACGATGAGAAGCCGATTCCCGCGACAGAAAACCATAGTCTGACTACACGTGTCTCGTTGACACCCACGTGCAAAGATGATGGAATGGAAGAAGTTTATTGCCAGACATGCGGAGAAGTTGTTAGTTATAGAATCCTGGAAAAACGTGGTAACCATAAAATGGTAGAGGCTGATTGTGAACATAACGCACATTGTATGTTTGGAGATTTAGAAATCCAAAATTCAGCGTTAGGTCATCTGCCTTGTGATGAAGATACTTTTGATTCGCTTTGCTTTTGGCATGGCGAGGATCAAGCAGATGACAAATGCTATGTTAAGTGCGTGCGTTGTGGTGAGGGAATTGAAAGAGAGCATGTTTATCATTATAATTTGATTCCTGCGTCTGGACAGCATACACGATACTGCAGATGCGGATATGGCAGCACAACAGAATGGTGTTCTTCTGATGATGGAGATGACATATGTGATTACTGTGGAGCCTCTATGTCATATTTGTGCAATATCCATATACCAGCTGATTGCTGGCATGATGAAAATCAGGCAGAGGATAAGCACTGGATAAAGTGTGCTAATTGCAACAAAGTAGTTGAAAGCGAGCATTCCTACCAGATTAGTAGTAATAATAATGGAACACATACGCGTTCTTGTGAATGCGGATTTAAAACAACAACTGAGATATGTGATTCACATGATGATGATAAACGATGCGATTATTGTGGTGCTTCGATGAGCCTGGTATGCGAGGCGATAGGGCACGCACCGTATGAATATAACTGGGATAATAGATTTGCTCTGCTGAAATTCTTTGATCCAGGACAGGATGATACAGACGAAGTATGTTACTTTAGATGCAAGAGATGCGACAAACTCGTTGAAAGAAATCATGAGTATAATTATTATCCTACCCATGAGGGAACTCATACATATACATGTCCATGCACAAATGAACGGCGTTACCATATTATTGAAAAATGTGTTAGCGCTGATGGCGACAATAAATGTGACATATGTGGAGACGTTATAACGCATACATGCGTAGGAAGCCCAAGGCTCTGCTATGATGCGATTGATTTATATAATACACATACAGAGTGGTGCGAAGATCCCAATTGTCCAGGAATTGAAGTCACTCATAAGTTTGTATGTCCTGATGATTGGGAGTTTGACGAAGAAAATTTAATTGGCTCAATAGACGATTTAATGAAGCGAACCAAGTGTCAATGTGGGCAGAATTTATATGATGCAAATATTGATTGGGCAGATGCAATTATGGAAAAAATGCAACAAGACAAGGCAACACCATTAGGGGAATTAATTGAATTGATTCAGAGAGGGTATATCCATTTTGGATATTAGAGAACTAACGGATACAAGAAAGTATACTAGGCTAAGGCAAAATATATATGCCTCTTTCATAGGGGCTTTTCATTAATAACACAAAATCGCAGCAATTTAGTTTTCGTGAATTGATGCCCCAAATTGTTCACAACAGAAAAGCTAATCAAACTTTTTGTATGATTGGCTTTTACAGCATAGAACTAGGACTTTTACACTTGTATAACAACTAATAGTTTTTTCTCCATTATAAGCTGTGGAATAATAAACTTGTTTGTCCAACCTGGACAAACAAGTTTGCAGAATATAAAATCTTCCCATTTTAGCGTTTTAAAGCCCCATGCTGATGCATGGGGCTTTTTAACAAGTTAAAAATGATATTTAATTCCACTCTGTTTCATAATAGCGTTGGCTGTATCGTGGGATTTTTTTTACGGCCATTACACATACGCCATTTGACGAGGGCTGGTGGTAAGTTCAATTGATTTTAATTTAGATAGGCCGTTTAACTCTATCATTTCTGGAACGGTAATCTTAATCTTTTCGATAAGTGCATCATAAGAGCCGGACTCGAGAGATATACCCAGTTCGTCGCATATCGCAACCCAGACAGACGCATCTTCGTCCCAATGGATTAAAACTTTTACATCCATAAAACACCTCATAGGCTTTCTCCTTTCCCACATAACAGTGTAAATAGTGGTACTCGGCGGCAAAATATTTAGTTTGTCAGATTTATTATACTCACACTTGCATTATATCACATTTTTCGCCTTAAAAAAGCAAACAAAACAAGCATAATACTGCGAATTTTGTTGATACATTCCTGGTGGTTCAAGCATGATTGGTTAATTTCTATGATTCTATCCCAATATAGAAATTAAACCTGCCATGGGATAGATATTTTTTCTGCCAAGGCGCATATTTAGTTTGTTATATCCCAATAAAGAACGATGCTTCCGTCTGGGATAGACTAACACTCTCGCGACCCTTATGTTTAGCTAATTCTATCCCAATACGGAATGATTCAAGCTTTTGGGATAGACTTACACTATCGCAACCCTTATGTTTAGCTAATTCTATCCCAATATGGAATGATTCAAGCTTTTGGGATAGATTAACACTGACAAGGAAGCCTTAGCCATGAAAAACTATCCCAGTTAGATGGAAATTTCCATATTGGGATACGCGAGACAAGATGAAAGGGTACTCACTGTGAAAAAATATCCCAGTTAGATGGAAATTTCCGTATTGGGATACGCGAGACAAGATGAAAGGGTATTCACTGTGAAAAAATATCCCAGTTAGATGGAAATTTCCATATTGGGATACACGAGACAAGATGAAAGGGTACTCACTGTGAAAAACTATCCCAGTTAGATGGAAATTTCCGTATTGGGATACGCGAGACAAGATGAAAGGGTATTCACTGTGAAAAAATATCCCAGTTAGATGGAAATTTTCATATTGGGATACGCGAGACAAGATGAAAGGGTATTCACTGTGAAAAACTATCCCAGTTAGATGGAAGTATCCATATTGGGATACACGAGACAAGATGAAAGGGTATTCACTGTGAAAAACTATCCCACTTAGACAGTAAAATCCGTATTGGGATACGCGCAATGAATATCACATTTTTCGCCTTAAAAAAGCAAACAAAACAAATGTAATCCGACGAGAAGATGATATAATAATAAAGATGCATAAAGTGTCGAGATAATATAACCCAAGGGTACATTATGAAAAAGCAGGGGAAAGTGCGAGAGCTGAGAGTGAAGATGGTATCCCTCCTGGTATTCGGGTGGATACTTCCGATAGTAATACTTTCAAGCATCGTTTACAGTGTCATGTCGGTCCGACTTGACGGTCAGTTAAAAGAAAATGTCACATCTTCAGCTACGAAGGTCATTGAGAATATTGACCTTCAGCTTGACATGCTCATGAATTCATCACGCAATGCAACCTACATGGATGTAGTGTCTGAAGGCTATGAAGATTATCTCGAAGACGGTGATGCTCAGAAGCTCTACGATACCATGACTGTATATATTGCGCAGCAGTATCGCTATAACAAGAATACCGACGCGACAATTCTTTTCTTCATAGATTATCCCGAATTATTCTATTCAACCTACAGCGCAGGTGATGCCTACGATAAGGTGCAGAAGTTTCAGAATGAATACATGGATGAA
>JAEEGL011754335.1_pt1 | contig 19291 bp, 12 predicted proteins | sample 9134231 | NCBI WGS metagenome assembly JAEEGL01 (sample SAMN16246548, study PRJNA631951) | gut metagenome | biome: gut microbiome; feature: rumen; material: fiber-attached | host: Bos | place: Iran: Karaj | collected 2018-10
GGTATTTTGATGGTGAAGTTCTTAAATCTGCCGGTCAATACCATTGGCGATCTCTATACGATACACAGCGGTCTGCCGACCTTCCATATGCCGGTATTTTCGTTCCAGGCGATCCGTGAAGTATTTTCCGACGGCTTTACCATTGCAATCCTGGCAGCGATCGAATCCCTGCTTTCCTGTGTGGTAGCAGACAGTATGATCAACTCTCATCACCGTTCCAATATGGAATTGATCGCGCAGGGCTGCGGTAATATCGGATCCGCATTGTTTGGCGGTATCCCGGCGACCGGCGCCATCGCGCGTACTGCGGCAAACATCAAAAACGGCGGCCGTACTCCGATCGCCGGTATCGTACACGCGCTGGTACTGATCCTGGTGCTGGTGGTACTGATGCCGTATGCAGCGCTGATCCCGATGCCGACCATTGCAGCGATCCTCTTTATGGTTGCTTACAATATGTGCCAGTGGCGTACTTTTGTACACCTTTGCAAAACGGCACCGAAAAGTGATATCATAGTGCTGGTAACTACATTTGCTCTGACGGTAGTCTTTGACCTGGTAGTTGCGATCGAGATCGGTATGCTGATGGCTGTGCTGCTCTTTATGAAGCGTATGAGCGAAGAAAGCCAGATCACCGGCTGGAAGCGTTACGATATGGAAGACGACCCGGACGGCACGACGCTGAAGCCGATCCCGGCAAATGTGCGTGTGTATGAGATCTCCGGACCGATGTTCTTTGGTGATGCGGACCGAATTGCTGCCATCAGTTACAAGGAGACCACCAAGGCCATCATCCTGCGTATGCGTGGTGTGCCGGCACTGGATGCTACGGCGATGCATTCCCTGAACCAGTTCCACGATAAGTGCAAGGAACAGGGCATCGAGCTGGTATTCTCTCACGTGAACGAGCAGCCGATGCGTACGATGGAAAAGGACGGCTTTATCGAGAAGGTCGGTAAGGAACACTTCCGTCCGCACATCGATGATGCGATCGCCTGGGCCGGAAAGGTAGCGGAGCGCAAGACAAGCGAGGAATAAGATTTGTTCGGTTATGTACAGATACGAAAACCGGAGCTGAAGATCAAGGATTATGACACATATCACAGTTTCTACTGTGGTCTGTGTCATATTTTGTATGAGCGTTTCGGCCTCCGTGGACAGGTCACACTGACCTATGATATGACGTTTCTGGTGCTGCTGCTCTCTTCCTATTATGAATCGGAAGTAAAAACCGGGAAGCGGCGCTGCATCGTGCATCCGGCCAAAGCGCATATCGAACGTACGACGGATATGACTTCTTACGGCGCGGATATGAATGTACTGTTGACCTATTTTCATTTTGTGGATGATAAGCAGGATGAGAACAGCCTAAAGGCAGCGGGAGGCATCGCGGTTTACCGCAGTGCCTATGCGAAGATCAAAGACCGATATCCGCTGCAATGCAGAAGGATCGTGCGTTCCCTTAAGACTCTGCGGGAGATCGAAGTAAGGGACAGCGGGTCGGAAGAGAATCTTAAAGCGGCCTGCGATTCCTTTGGCCGGCTGATGGCGGCGTTGTTTGCCTATGATGAAAAAGACCCTATGCTCCGTGCATTGAAGGGACTGGCCTATCATCTGGGCTGCTTTATCTATCTGACGGATGCATGGGACGATCTGGCGGACGATATCGAAAAAAAGCGTTACAATCCCCTGAAAACATTGTATAATAATAATTCGTATGATGAGAAGAAAGTAGAAGATCTGCTGTACGATCATGCAGCAAAGACGGCGGCATACTTTGAAATGCTGCCCTGCCTGCAGTATCAGGACATCCTGAGAAATATCCTGTATGCGGGAATCTGGAATAAGTGGGACAAAAAGCATAAACTTTAGAGGAGAAAGATGTATAACAAAGATCCATATGAAGCAATGGGACTGGCGCCTACGGCCAGCGATGATGAGATCAAAAAGAGATACCGGGAACTGATGCGTAAGTATCACCCGGATAATTATGCGGGTGCAGATCAGAATCTGATCGATCTGGCAAATGAGAAGTTTACCGATATACAGGCAGCCTATAATGAGATCATGGAACGCCGGGCTCTCGGAGACTATACCGGCGGTGCCAGAGGGCAGAGGAGTGGTTCGTATAACAGTAATCCCTATGGCAACCAGGGAAGCTATGGCAATCCCGGTCAGGGCGGTTATGGCGGCCAGGGTGGCTACGGAGGCCAGGGTGGATATGCCGGTCAGGGCGGTTACGGAAGCCAGGGTGGATATAGCGGTCAAAACCAGCAGCCGTATCAGCGCAATTATCAGAATTACGGCAATTATTACGGACGACCGACACGATATACCGGCGGTGATGGCTGCGGTACCGGCAATCTCTGCTGCGATCTGTGGTGCGCGGATACGTTGTGCGAATGTATGGGTGGCGATCTATGCGGCTGTATGTAAAGAATATTGCTGTCGCCGGTATGATCACGGCTCTGACAGTGGTCCTTCTTTATCTGACTGCCATATTGCAGTGGAATACGATCTTTTTGCTGGTTTTGGCGGCTTATCTGACGGGAACGCTCTGCTATCTGACTACGATACCGCAGGCAGCGGCGGGGATGACGGCAGCCGGGATCCTGTCTTTTTTGTTTACACCGGTAAAAACGTACGTCCTGATCTATCTGCTGCTGGCGATCTATGTGATCGTATCGGAAGCGATCTACAAAGCGAGGAGCAGGGAAAATGCTCTGTCCCGGGGGAAGGAATGGGGGATCAAGGCGCTGGTCTGGCATGCCCTGGTCGTAACCGGAGGGATCCTGGCGGTTTTCTGCTTTTCTCTTTTGACCGGCACCACCAAGAGCGAGATTTTTTTCCCGCTCTCTTCCATGCCGCCCGGAGCGCATGATAGTCAGGTCAGTGCATTGCAATCCGTCTGTTATGTATTTTTCTCTGAACCGGTAGCGGAATTTATCACGGCCGAGCCTCTTGTCTGGATCGGGCTGATATTGGCAGCTGATATCTTCTGGATCCTTTTTGACCGCGTATATCTGTATTACGCAAGACTGGTGAATCTTCGACTGAAATCCAGGGAAAACATCGGAATATGATTTGGTATAAGCGTTCCGCGATCGGAACGCTTTTTTTGTTCTTGCATTGTTATCGTTCACGTGTTATACTTGTTTTGTGTTTACAGGTGTAACACCAAAACAGATGTCATCCGGCGCAGCCGGTTTAGAAACAGACAGGAGTCAAAACCCGTGAGTGAGAAAAAGGAATCCCTAACGGAATTGCAGAAAAAAGAAGTATTAAGGATGAATAACAAAGAGTCCAACCAGTTGACGCGGGAATGTCTGCAGCTGGCATTGATCCACCTTATGGCAGAGCATCCTTATGAGAAGATCACCGTCAGTGAGATCGTTCGGCGTGCCGGGGTGTCCAGAACGGCATTTTACCGGAATTATACGGATAAGGAAGACATTCTGCATGAGTTGGGCGGGAAGCTGATCGGGATGATCTCCGAGCTGACGGACAAGCCGGAGCTGTTCGATGATTCCCGAAACTGGTTTGAAAATGTGTTCCGACTGATGCGGGAAAATGAAGATGTACTCACGCTGCTGGATAAAGCGGGAATACAGCAGGAGTATCTCTTTTCCGGCCGATCGATCGTAGAGACACTCTATCCGGCCAAAGATACCGAGGACAAATACCTGAAGCTGGCAGCAGAAGCAGCTTTCTACCAGATCCTCATCAGCTGGTTCCGTGGCGGTATGCAGGAAGATGATAAATATATGGCAGAGATCTGCATCGAGATCTTTGATAATATTTTGAAAAAACTGGATCATTCGTAATAATATTTGCAGACAGGACGTTTTCACACAAGGAAGAGACATAATGAAAAGGAAGTGACAACATGAGTGCAAAGACAGAAGCGAACCACAAAGACATCACCGGCGTAAACTTCAATGAAAAGGGGGAAGAGAAGCAGCCGTTCATGATCCGGGTAGCAACCTTTATCGTGGACCGGCGAAACCTCTTTTTTTTATTGCTGGGGATCGCAACCATTTTTTCCCTGATCGCCTCAAAATGGGTATCCGTGGAAAATTCCCTGGCGGCGTACCTGCCGGATACGGCGGAGACCACCATCGGACTGCACCGGATGGAAGACGAATTTATCACCTACGGCAGTGCCAAAGTGATGGTGATGAACATTACCTATGAAGATGCGGACCGTATCGCCACGGAGCTGAAAAACCGGGACGATGTGTATATGGTTAATTTCGATAATACCACGACGCATTTCAATAATTTTTCCGCTTTATACGATATCACTTTTGCCTATTCGGAAGATGATCCGCAGGCACTGGAAGCATTGGAAGATGTAAAAGCGAAACTGTCCGGGTATGATCTGTGTGTCTCTACCTCGATGGGGGATGCCGCGGCGGAACAGCTGGCGGCAGAAATGAATGTCATCAGTGTGATCGTAGCGGTCATCGTAGTATCCGTACTGCTGCTGACGTCCCAGACCTGGGCGGAAGTACCGGTGCTGATCCTGACCTTCGGGCTTGGCGCGATCCTGGCTTCGGGTACCAATTTCCTGATGGGCACGATCTCGTTTGTATCCGATTCCGTGACGATCGTGTTGCAGCTGGCCCTGTCGGTAGACTATGCCATCATTTTCTGTAACCGTTACAAAGAAGAACACCGCACGCTCGGTATCCGGGAAGCTGATATCATAGCGCTTTCGAAGGCGATCCCGGAAATCTGTTCCAGCTCGCTGACAACGATTGGCGGTCTGCTGGCCATGATGTTTATGCAGTACGGTATCGGTAAGGATATGGCGATCTGTCTGATCAAGGCGATCTTTTTCAGCCTGTTATCCGTTTTCCTGTTCATGCCGGGGCTGATCATGCTCTTTGGTAAACTGATGGACAAAACGAAACACCGCAGCTTTATTCCGAAGATCGATTTTATCGGAAAGATCGACTATGCGACCAGACATGTGATTCCGATCGTATTCATCATCGTGGTGGTGGTAGCGATCCATTATTCCAATCAATGCCCGTATGTTTACGGTTATTCGGAACTGACGACACCGGTCCAGAATGACCAGCAGATCGCGGAGGAGCGTATCTCGGAGAGCTTCGGAGATTCCAATATGGTAGCGCTTGTGGTGCCGGCCGGGGATTACGAAAAGGAAAAGAAGATGCTCGCAGAGCTGGACCGCCGTCCGGAAGTGGATCACAGCCAAGGGCTGGCCAATACCGAAGCAATGGACGGATATATGCTTACCGACAAGATCACGGCCAGAGAGTTTTCGCAGCTGATGGATGTGGATTATGAAGTGGCGCAGCTTCTATATATGGCGTATGCCGTGGATGATGAAAACTACGCCAAGCTGGTGAACGGGCTGTCTTCCTATTCGATACCGCTTATCGATATCATTATGTTTTTGTACGACGAAGTACAGGAAGGCTATGTAACACTGGAAGATGACGTGTACCAGGAACTGACAGATGCGCACGACCAGATGCAGATGGCGCTGGATCAGCTGCAGGGTGAAAACTACAGCCGTATGCTGGTATACCTTACATTGCCGGAAGGCGGCGAGGAGACCTTTGACTTCCTGCGGGAAATGCATGAGATCGCCGGGAAATACTATGGCGACGACGTGCTGGTGGTAGGGGAATCCACATCCCAGATGGATCTGCAGAAGACGTTCCAGACGGATAACAAAGTTGTTACCGTGGTTTCCATCCTGGCGGTATTGGTGGTGCTTCTGTTCACCTTTATGTCGGCCGGTATGCCGGTACTTCTGATCGCGGTGATCCAGGGTGCGATCTGGACGAACTTTGCATTCCCGACGATACAGAACGTGAACATCTTCTTTATGAGCCAGCTGATCGTATCGTCCATTCAGATGGGCGCAAACATCGATTACGCGATCGTGATCTCCAGCCGCTTTATGGAGCTGAAGGAGGAGATGCCCAAGAAGCAGGCGATCATCGAGACGCTGAACTTTGCATTCCCGACGATCATTACCTCCGGTTCCATGATGGTGCTGGCGGGATTTTCCATCGGACAGCTTTCGTCGGATGGCGCGATCTGCGGCATCGGTCAGTGCCTGTGCCGCGGTACGCTGATCTCGATCTTTCTGGTAATGTTCGTACTGCCGCAGATCCTGATCATCGGATCTTCGATCATTGACAAGACGAGTTTCAAAGTATCTGTTCCCATCAAGCTGGACCGTGGCAGCGGCATGCTGCGTGTGGACGGTTTTGTCCGTGGGCAGGTGAACGGCCTGGTGGTAGGCGAGATGCATGCATTTGTACGTGGTGATGTAGCAGCGATCGTGCGTATGGGCAGTCTGGAAGAGGTAGATGAAAACGATCCGGAAGCAAGGCTGGCTCTTGAGATGAAAGACGAAGCGGAGACGAAGAAAGGAGGGCAGGAATAATGCGTTACAGATTTTATCGAATGCTCTCTCAGATAATCGTAAGGACAATGCCGGTAATGGCAGCTGCAGGAATGCTGCTTGGAAATGTACAGACAGTAAACGCCGGATACAATGACGGGAAATGTTATTATGAGCCCGGTGATGATGCGGTTGTATCCGATAACACGACGGAGGAAGAGAGAGAACGTATCGAGATCAAAACGGCAGAAGACCTGATCGCCCTGGCCGAGCAGTGTCATATCGACAGCTTTTCGGCAGACAAAGATGTGGTATTGACGGAGGATATCCGGCTCGGTGGCAGCGGTTTTACCACGATCCCTATATTCTGCGGGCATTTTGACGGAAACGGCCACACGGTTTATGGCGTAAACTACGGCGGAGACGGTTATGTGACGGGCTTTTTCCGTTACGTCGGGGAAGGCGCGGTGGTCGAAAATCTGAACATTGACGGAACCATCCGGGCGGAAGGAAAACAGCAGGTGACCGGCGGCGTGTGCGGGATCAATTCCGGAACTATCATAAACTGCAGTTTTGACGGTCACATATACGGAAAAAGTGAGACCGGAGGTATTGCCGGGGTCAATACGGCTGACGGTGAGATCCGAAAATGTGTCAATAACGGCAATCTGTCCGGGTATTATTTTACCGGCGGGATCAGCGGTAAGAATTACGGGATGATCTATGGCTGCGGAAATACCGGAAATCTGAATGACAGTGCGGAGTGGATCACCGAGGAAGATGAGATGAGTACGGATCTGCTGCAGGATCTGACCGAAAACGGTACGGATGTGACGGATCTGCGGCGGCAGAGTGGTATCGATACCGGCGGTATCGCTGGGTATTCCAAAGGTGCCGTGATCAGCTGTACCAATGACGGAACGATCGGATATGAGCATGCAGGGTATAATATCGGCGGTATCCTTGGCAGACAGACCGGTCTGCTGACCAACTGCTCCAATCGTGGAACGGTACTGGGACGGAAGGATATCGGCGGCATTGTCGGTCAGATGGAGCCGTATCTGGAGCTGAATGAAGAGGATTCCGTACACAACGATGTCAATGATCTGCACGATATGATCGGTCAGCTGACACGAATCATGGACAGCGATAATGCGCAGGTAAAGTCGGATCTGGATGCACTGATGGGATATGCGGATTCAGCGGTGGATGCCGGAGGTGTGACGGCAGATCAGGCAACCGACTATGTCAATGAGAATATGGATCTGGCAGAAGATGCGGGAGCAAGGGTATCCCATGTGCTGGAAATGATGCCCGGCGTGACGGAAAACATGACCGATGCCTGCGAAAATGCTATGCGTATGGCGGGGGAAATGCAGAAACTGAATGACGATCTGTATGCAGGCAGAAATATCTCGGGAGAAGAACGTGAGAAGCTGGAACAGCTTACGCAGACAATAGAGACGGATAAACAGAGCATCGATGACAATATCGCGCTGCTTCGGAAGCTGGCATCGGAAAACACGGTGCATCAGATCCGGGAGGAAGGTCTGCAGCCGCCGGTGGAACTGATCCTTGATACCAAAAGCAGGGCAGAGCAGGCGGTGGATGCCGTGAAAGAGATCAAACGTGCTTCGACAGAGATGAAAACTTCCATGGAAAGCCTGTATCAGATGTATGATACGATCCTCCACCGGACTGCAGCGAATACCGGTAAGGATATCGAAGAGACGAGACAGCGGCTGGGCAATTCCATGCAGGAGATGGAAGACGGAATGGAGTCCCTGCAGGAAGCGCAGAATGCCATGAATGATATCACTGCCTACCTGAATGCCCAGGATGATCTGCAGATGATCAAAGCCGGTGAGGAATGGGATAAAAACGCGGATAACCTGCAGGAACAGATGGACAGTATCTCTGCGGTCATGACGCGGCTGGGAGATCATGCGCAGGATTACGGTGAAGATGTGAATGATCAGATCCGTGCGATCAATGACCAGATCAATCAGATTTACAACGATATCTATTATAAGGTAAATGAGAGGATCGACGGGATCCGGGAAGACAATCATGATTACATTTACGCGGATATCTCGGATGGTGATATTGAGCATGCGACGCTGGGAAAAGCTGCAGGCAGCATCAATTACGGCGTGGTCCGCGGCGATGTGAACGTGGGCGGTATCACCGGATCCATGGCGATCGATGAAGAGGATCCGGAAGGAAGCGCGGCAGGCAGTGTGCAGCTGTCGATCGGCGGAAGATATACTTCCCGGAATATCATATACAACTGCACCAACCGCGGATACGTGACTTCGAAGAATGATGGTGCCGGCGGGATCGTGGGCTTTATGAAAAACGGTGTGGTCAGCAGCGCGTACGTATATGGCGCAGTAGAGAGTACCGAAGGCGGATACGTGGGCGGTGTGGCCGGACAGTCTCTGGCGATCATCCGTGACAGTTATGTACTGTGCACCTTATCCGGTGCTGATAATGTGGGCGGTATTGCCGGCAGCGGAGTCACGATCACGGGCTGTTACGCAATGCCGACCATTACGGACTGCACCGGCCGGCGAGGTGCGATCGCCGGACAGATTGCGATCGACGAAGACACCCAGCTTTTACGGTTGGATCAGCTTTCAAACAATCATTATGTGAGTGAAGTGCTCTATGGCATTGACCGCATCAGCTATCAGGATGCAGCGGAGCCGATGGAATATGAGGAGCTTTTGGCGAGTCCGGGAACACCGATCGCATTCCATTATCTGACGGTGACGTTCCGCGTGGGAGACAGATATCTGGGAACCCAGAGGGTGAACTACGGGGATCCGTATTCCACGATCGTATTTCCGGAGATCCCTGCGCAGGAAGGCAGTTACGGGAAATGGCCGGAGATCGGGGACGGAGTGATCATGGGAAATATGGTGATCACCGGAGAATATGTTGACAGTGTGCGCGTGATCGAGAGTCTGGTCTGTGATCCGCAGAGTGGAAAGCAGCTGGCGCTGATCGATAATGACTTTAATAACGAAGCAAGACTGAGTGCATCCATGATCGCAGAGCCGGCATTCCAAAACAGCGGCTATACGGGGCATGTGTGCTATTCCGTGCGGATCGAAAACAGCGGAAAGGATGTCGGCGAAAGTTTTGCGCTGCGCCTGTATAACCCGTACGGAACGCAGAAGATCGCGGTATGGTGCTATGACGGAAACCGATGGAACGAGATCGAATATCTGGACCGCGGTTCCTACGTACAGGTGGAGATGCAGGGACTGGAAGGGATCTACTGCATTGCAGTGAAAGAGGACAACACGCTGCTCATTGCCGGTATTGCCGGCGGCACGGTCGCAGTGATCCTGTTATTTGTGATCGTTCGGAAGATACGTAAAAAGAGGAAGATGAAGTAAAGCTTGGGGGCAAAAAGGAAGCTTCGCCTATGGGCGAAGCCTTGAAGCGCCTCTAAGTTCCAAACCCGCGCAGCGGGTGCGACAAGGATTTCGAAGAAATCCCGATAGCCGGCGCGGGCTCCCCCAAGCAAAGCTTGGGGGCATAATTAATCAACAACCGTATCATCCGGGTCTTCGTCGGAGAGAGGAAGTGAAAAGATGAATTCCGTGCCCACGCCTTCGGTGGAAATGACATTGATGTTTTCACCGTGGGCGCGGATGATCTCACGGGTAATGGACAGGCCGAGGCCTGTCCCTTTTTTGTCTTTGCCACGGGAAAGGTCGGACTTGTAGAAACGGTCAAAGACATAAGGAACGCTCTCTTTTGGGATGCCGATACCGCTGTCTTTTACCGAGACGAATACTTTGTTGTGTTTCTCCGTAGTTTCTATTTTGATCACGGAGTTCTTGTGGCTGAATTTTACTGCATTGTCGATCAGGTTATAGAGTACCTGCTGGATACGTGTGAGGTCGGCGGTGACGAAAAGTTCATCGCCGGTCAGGGACAGTTCGATGGCGATCTTTTTTTCGCGGCAGCTGCCTTCAAAGGTTTCTGCGGTGCGGCGGATGACCATATTGATATCAAAGTCCGTCTTCTCCAACAGCATACCCTGGGTATTTAAGTTGTTTAAGGTAAGCAGATTGTTGGTCAGTTTGATCAGACGATCGGTTTCGTTTAATACGATATCAATGTATTTGGGATACATTTCGGGCGGGATGGTGCCGTCCTGCATGGCTCTCAGGAAACCGTTGATGGAAGTCAGCGGCGAGCGGAAATCGTGGGAGACGTTCGCCACGATGTGCTTCTGGTTATCCTCACCGCGGGCCAGTTCCTGTGCCATATAAGCCAGGGACGCTGCGAGATAACCGATCTCGTCATCACTTTCCACATTGATCTCATAGCGCAGGTTGCCGGCGGCATACTGTTCCGTGGCATCGATGATGCGTCGCAGCGGAACATACACCAGTTCCGTGAAGAAGATCAGGATGATCAGGGAAAGCAAAAACAGGATGATGAGCATGATATAGTCGATATCCAGCAGGTGATCGGCCGCATCCTGCAGATGTTCCATATCATAGTGCACCACCACATAACCGCGTACGGCATAGCCGAGGGTGATCGGTGCCGCTACGGAAAGATGTTCGGATTCGAATAAATGATAAAAACTGCCGACACTGTAGAAAGAACCGGAAAGCGCGGTGATATCGAAGCCCTCGATGGTAACGGTGTTTTCCAGATCCACCGGCATACCCGAATCTACCATGACCAGACCGGAAGGATTGAGGATCTGGATCCGGGCCTGCTGCATGGCAGAAGTCAGATCCAGAACCGCCTTCATACTGTTCAGGGAGATCTCGTTTTTATACAGCATCAGGGCATCGTTTTCCGACAGCCATAATGCAGTACGGTAAAGTTCTTCGGCTTTATTCTTCCGCAGCTGGTTGATGGTCATCTGCTGCATAAATGTAGCCACGATGATAAAACCGAAGATAGCGAAGATCAGGTATGCGATTAAAAGCTTGATATAGAGCGTTTTTTTCATATGAAACTTAAATTAGAAACTTAATTGGAGGCTTAACTGTCCGCTCACATAAGTTCAAATTTGTATCCGACGCCCCAGATCGTGGTGATCTTCCAGTGATCGTGATCACCGATCTTTTCGCGGATACGTTTGATATGCACGTCCACGGTACGGGTGTCGCCGACATATTCATAGCCCCAGATCTGATCCAGCAGCTGTTCGCGGGAATAGACATGGTTGGGCTGGGATGCCAGAAAGTACAGCAGTTCCAGTTCCTTCGGGGGCATTTCCACACGACGTCCTTTGTAAGTGACACTGTAGTTGGAACGGTTGATGGTCAGATCGGTCAGACGCACTTCGTTCTCCGGCTCCGGCTGCGGTGCTTCTGCAACGACCGGTTTGTAGCGGCGCAGTACTGCTTTGACGCGGGCCACCAGTTCCTTGGAATCAAAAGGCTTTTCCATATAGTCATCCGCGCCCAGTTCCAGACCGAGTACTTTGTCAAAAACTTCGCCTTTGGCGGAGAGCATGATGATCGGTACCTGCAGCTCTTCTTTACGCACTTCCCGGCAGACCTGATAACCGTCGATCCCCGGCAGCATCAGATCCAGCAGGATCAGATTCGGATTGAATTCTTTGACGGCGCTCAATGCAGATTCGCCATCGCCGACGATCCTGGTTTCAAAACACTCTTTGGTCAGATACAGGCTGATCAGCTCAGCAATATTCTCGTCATCATCTACGATCAGGATGCGTTGTTTTTCTGCCATAGGATACCTTCTTTCTTAAATGTTAGCGAAACTCGTAACTGTTCAGAACCTGCGGGTTCTTCCAGTTACGGCAACCTGCAATTAAAGGTTTGCTTCGCAAACGGCAGGTTGCCATTGCTGGCTTTGCTTTTTCGTACGCCCTCAGCAGCGAATGCTTCGGGCTGTTTTGAATAGTTAGCGAAACTCTACAACAGTGACACCGGCATCGCCTTCTCCGTGCGCTGCCAGAGCAAAACTCTTTACCACCGGATTGCTGCGCAGGTAATCGTGAATGCCTTTTCGCAGGGCGCCGGTGCCCTTGCCATGTACGATGCGTACTCTTTCCATATGTGTCATATAGGCGTCGTCCAGATATTTATCGATCCGGGCAACCGCGTCATCCACGGTAGAGCCGATCACGTTGATCTCGGCGGATACGTGGGATGCCCTGCTCAGATCCAGTTTGCCGGTTTTCACAGGGCCGGTCTTTTTGGTGTTGCTTTCGGGCTTTGCCTGTGCGCGGGTCAGATCACCGAGACGCACTTTGCTCCGCATGATGCCGCACTGTACCTGTACATTGCCGTGTTTGTCGGGAGCCGTGAGGATCACACCGTCTACCTGCATGGAGATGATGTGCACCGGAGTACCGGGGGTGGCTTCCTTTGCCGTGAGGATCTTCGGAGCGCTCACTTCCTCCGGTTTCTTTTTCTTGCTGTTCTGCATCGCCTCGCGGTAGATCGCTTCGTCCTGTTTGGAGAGCCATTCACGTACGTTCTGGCGTTTCTTCTCCATGGTCTGGATCTTCATCTGGCTGCCCTGCTGATTGAATACACGGATGGTCTCATCGGCCACATCCTTGGCATCCTGCAGGATATCCTTTGCTTCTTCGCGGGCGTCTTTTAAGATCTGTTCGCGTTGGTTCTGCAGTTTATCTTCGCGGACTTCTACATCTTTTAAGCGGTTTTCCAGATCTTTTTTCTGCTCGTCAAACGCTTCCCGTTCTTTTTCCAGCAGGATGCGCTTATGCTCCAGATCGGCGATCACGTTTTCAAAACTTTCGGATTCGCTGCTCACGTATTTGCCGGCGGCATCGATGATGTCATCGGACAGACCGAGCTTTTTCGAGATCGCAAAAGCGTTACTCTTACCCGGAATACCGGTGAGCAGGCGGTACGTGGGACTCAAGGTCTCCACATCAAATTCACAGCTGGCGTTTTCCACACCTTCCGTAGATAAAGCATAGATCTTTAACTCGCTGTAATGTGTTGTTGCCATGGTGCGGATGCCCTGTGTGTGCAGATGGTTTAAGATCGCGGTCGCCAGAGCGGCGCCTTCGGTAGGATCCGTACCGGCACCCAATTCGTCGAACAGACACAGGCTGTCTTTGTCGGCTTTTTTCAGGATCTGCACGATGCTGGTCATATGGGAAGAGAAGGTGGACAGGCTCTGTTCGATGCTCTGTTCATCTCCGATATCCGCAAATACTTCCGAGAATAAGGACAATTCCGAACGGTCCAGGGCCGGGATATGCAGTCCCGCCTGGCCCATTAAGGTCAGTAATCCGACGGTCTTTAAAGAAACCGTCTTACCGCCGGTATTGGGGCCGGTGACCACCAGCAGATCATAGTCTTGGCCGAGCGTAACATCGATGGGTACTGCCTTGGCAGGATCCAGAAGCGGATGTCTTGCCTTGCGCAGCCGGATACGGTGTTCCGTATTGTACAGCGGCCTGGTGGCATTGATCTTTAAGGCATACTTTGCTTTTGCAAAGATAAAATCCAGTAAAGTCAGGGTCTTCTGATCCTCGGCGATGATGTCACCGTACTGTGCTACGTGAGCGGAAAGCGCGGCCAGGATGCGCCGGATCTCGTCCTGTTCTTTTTGTTTTAACTGGTTGAGCTGGTTGTTCAGCTCAACGATCGCTGCCGGTTCGATAAAAAAGGTGGAACCGGTGGAAGACTGGTCATGTACAATGCCCGGTACCTGTGATTTGTATTCCGATTTGACCGGGATACAGTAACGATCCCCGCGCATAGTGATCACGGCATCCTGCAGATAACTGCGCAGCGACTGGTTCACCATATGGTTCAACTGGCTGTGGATACGGCCGGTGATCACATTGAAAGAACGGCGGATCTCTGCCAGGTCCTTGGATGCGTTATCCGCCATCTCCTCTTCAGAGAGGATGCAGCGGGTGATCTCATTGGACAATTGTGTGAGCGGATCCAGGCGCATAAAAAGATCGGCCAGGCAGTCCTGCGGTTCTTCCGCAGGGGCACCGGTCTCGGTACCGTATTCCGCGCAGGTCCCCACACAGATCAGCAGCCGGGATAAGGATAACAGTTCTCCCATGGAAAGAGAACGTCCGATGCCGGCGTCCTTCAATACCTGACGTACATCAAAATTAGCCCCGAAGGAGATGCGGTCGCTTTTCAGATAACGCGTAAGCGCTGCCGCCGTCTGCTCCTGGGCATTCTCGATCCACTCCGCATTCTGCGACGGACGCAGGGTCTCGCACATGCGCTTTGCCGGCGCACTGCCTGTATGATCGGAAAGGATCGCAGTGATCTTATCAAATTCCAGTGTATGTAATACTTTAGCGTTCATAACAGTTCAAATATATAATATATATCGGGAAAAATCAAGATTGAGGCCCGGGCGTGGTTTTATTTCAGGCTGTCCGGTATCTCGACATAATTGTCACAATTAAACTTTTTATCATAGCAGCGGATGTTAACGGTTGTGCCTTCCCGTACGACAAGTGCCGTCACTGCCTGCACACCGTCATCGTCTGCCTTGATATCGATCGTTCCTCCGTCAAGATAGACAAAGCCCTTTTCGGGATCTTCCTTTTTATCCGACTGGATACCGTCATCCTTGGAGGAAAGCGTGATCGTACCGCCGAGGATCACCACGCTGTCGTTTCCTTTCAGGGCGTTTTTCTCAGCCTGTACGGAGATGGTGCCGTTTAAGATCTTGAGATCATCCTTGCAGCTGATGCCGTTGTTTCGCACTCCGGTCACTTCCAGACTTCCGCTGCCGTTGATCGTTAAGTCGATCTTGCTGAAAATGCAACCCTTCTCCTGTGAATCGATGCCGTCACTGACATGATTGACGCTGCCTTGCGCCAGGGTGATGAGTGCTTTGTCTCCGCTTTCAAAGCAGATGGGGGCGCCACTCGTACAGGAAAGATCCACGCCGTCCAATACCAGCTGCACCTTATCGTCTGTATTGCCGCGGAAACAGATCTGTCCGCCGCTTAAGGATCCCCGCAGGATATAGGTGCCGCTTTTGGTGATGCAGATCTTATTCCCCTCCATTACGATCGCTTCGGAGATATAGTTTTCCTTTGCTTCGTTTGAAACAGCCGCTCCGGTGGTGATATCCAGGCCGCTGCCGTTTAGGTTCAGGAGGATCGCATGTGCTTCGTCGTATTCTTCCATCTGGTCAAAAGACGATGCCTTGGTGGTGATCGTTTCCGTTACGGTGTATTCTTTTTTGGATCCGGTATCGTAGATAAACTCTGTCAGGAAGCTCAGATCTTCCGGATCGCTTATAGTTGCCGGACTGCCTTCGGATGCATTTCCAAGATCGATGGTAACGGTGCCGCCTGCTGTTGCGGAAGTGCCTGTCTCTGCAGTTCCGGAGGCTGTTATTTCCGTTATCTCGCCTGATGTTTGTGTACTCTGTGCCGGTGGCGTATCTGCCAGGCCATTCGCCGGTTTGACACCGCTGTTTCCGCAGCCGGCCAGCAGGGCAGCTGTGAGCAGGGCAGCTAGGCTGTATTTTTTCAGAATTGCTGTATTCATATTTCAGTTCCTTTCATGCTGGAAATTCATGTTTATCCTGCCTTCCCCCCTCCGGGGGGAAGGTGGCCGAAGGCCGGATGAGGGGCAGCTTGACCGGAGAATAGACCCTCATCAGTCAGCTTCGCTGACAGCTTCCCCCTAGAAGGGGGAAGCCATTTGTTTATCGATAAACCGGAATTTATTCCGCAGGTACTATTTCCGGGGCGGGTGCGGCTCCGGTATCCGGGACAACTACGGCGTCGGGAGCCGGCGCGATCCCTGCATCGGGTATCAGCGCGATCCCGGCATCCGGCATCGGAGCGAGCTCCCCGTCCGGAACAGGTGCGGGCGGAGCCGCCTCTTCGGCGCCTGCGTTATTCTGTGGGTGGTAATCATATAAGGTGTAGGTCGCAGCGTGACGGTTAAAATCATCCATATGGATGCCCTCGTCGATCCAGTCGTAGCGTTTCTGCAGGAAATCCTTGAGAGCAAGTGCCTGGGAATCGCGGCTGTTGCGGCCGTAGACACGGTCGTTCTGCGGACGGGATAAGGAAGCTTCCTCGGTGTGACGGTCTATGGAATCAAAGGCCACCTGCAGCAGCTCGTCCTTTTTCTCATCCCAGCGTTCCCGGACGGCCAGCATAAAGTCATCATCCTTGTAGAGATAGGACATGTAGTGGTTTTGTGCCAGATTATAGACCTGTTCGGCGCTGCTCCAGTAACGGTACGTTTTGTTGTCGTGGGAGAAGTTGCCCATTGCCATATCGAAATCCCAGACGGGGCCGATCTTTAAGAGACCGTTTTCCTGACGGTATAAGAAGGTGCTGCGCCAAAGGGCCGAGTCCGTATTGACACACAGCTCCATTACGATGAACCAGTCCACCCAGGAGTCCTGATCGATCAGATCCTGCCAGCCTTCTTTTGCGACGAAAGCACTGTCTACCTGCGACATATAATCCATGATGAATTTGGCTTCCGGCGTATTGGCTTTGTCAAATTCCGGATAGATAAAACGCAGACGCGGGGAATGCGGTGTTTCAAAATGATCCTGACCGTACTTTACATTGTAATTGAACAGATCGATACCGGTCTCTAAAAGGAACGGAGTGTCCCCTTCCTTGGGTTCGGATAGGGGCATGCCCTGGTCGGCAAAGAGATCCACCTTGTCCTGTCCCGGTTCGATCTTTTCGGAGAAGGTGTAGACACCGATGTATTTATTATTGAGATAAACATCCACCAGCTGCTGCTTCGGTGTGTAATCCAGACCGTCCATGCAGGCGGCGATGTCCATCGCCACGCAGTTGCGGATAAAGGTCTTATCGACATAGCTGGAGACTAATACGTATTTTTCCGCATTCAGACAGCCGAGCAGAGATGCGGAGTCATCGAGTTTGAGCATATATCCCTTCTGCGGATAATAGCGCCAGGTGGTATTGCCGCGGCCGCGGATGCCAAGGGTATATTCCTGTCCGTCCAGGATCAGCTTGCCCGGCGCGTATACGTCACGGCTGGTCACGGCTTTGCCGCTGTCTGTGGATAGATAGAGAATGGGCAGATTGGTTTCAAAGGTCCGGTCAACGTCGGGAGCGGAAACGAGTTCGTTTTCGGATACGGCATTTTCGGAAACCGTGATCACTGCAGGTTCTCCCAGCTCCATAGATACGATCCCGTCATAGAGCTCCACCACCGTTTTGGAAAGGACTTCGGGAGGCAGAGTGGGTGTGGGCGTGATCGTATTCTCAGATGCTGCCGGCGCCGGTTCGGCCGGCTCTTTCTTTGACAGCAGGCCCGACCGCAGTATCACAATGGCAACAAGCAGTACGCCCATAAGGATCAGCGAGATCCATATGGGCAGATTTGCGTTGTTCCGGTTCTTTTTTCTTCTGTAATTCCGTTCGTAATTCATATCTGTTATTTTTGCATTTCCATCGTATCAATTCAGATCTGCTTTGCATTTCCGGATAGATATGCGATTTGTCTATGCATAATCAGCTTCGCTGACATTTCTCTTGCTCATAATAAGAGAGCAGTTTTTGCCCTATCCGATACAGCTTAAATACCCCGCTATTATACACGCTTGCATAAGGTATGGCAAGAGAGGGAACGCAGTGGGTTTGTTTCCAACAAAGGGACATTAGAGGGCAGGTATTGTGAAAAATATTTCACAGTACCTGCCCTACCAATGTTATGATTGCGATGAATCGGAACAGTAGGCGCTATGCAGTCGTTGGAAGTTTGCTTCCAGCCGGGGCCTGCCGAGGCGATCCCGGTTGAAATTTTTCAGATCATCCTTATCCTCAATGAGGTTGAGTACGGCATGAAAATCCTCCAGTTCGCCTTTGGAATCTCCTATGTCATTGGATGCTTTAATATTCTGTACGATGATACGCAGAGCCAGTCCGATGCCGATAATGATCCCGACCAGGATTCCGATGATCGTCCACATTAATGTCCATGTATCCATTATGATCTTTCCGTCCTTTCTCTGACAAATCTGCTGGTGGTTTTGGATTGTGTCAGTTTGATACTCAGCATCAAAGCTTTATACTTTCGGGTGGCAACGGGCCAGGTGCGGCAAAGTGCCGCGAAGATCCCGGCAAAGTATAATCCGCCGATCTTACCGGTGTCGCTGGAGCCCCTCATGTTCATAATATAAGGCATAGAGATCGCTCCGATGATCGCAAATAAAACGCAGAATAAAATGGCCAAAAGGATGAAGCGGATGTAGGCTTTCTTCTTTATGAACGGTACGGCTCCCACGATTTTCCCCGTCTGTCCGTTCATCAGGATCGTATAAGGTGTGTTATCCTGCCGGAACGTCAGAAACCACACGGGAAGATAAGCATACTGCCGCTTTGTGATATGGTGTACCGGCATACTGTCAACCAGGCTTTGCTTTTTCCCGGGGATTGTTTTCTGCATGTTCGCATTAAACAGTTCTTTTGCACGCATAAAAGCAATGCTGTCGGTTTCATCCGTCCCCACATCGTACCGGTCGGAATAGAAGCCGGACAGATATGCAGGATCAAAAGTCTTCAGATCATTCATAAAGTAGGGCTCCAGACGCTGGGAAGAATTGTCATTCAGCCGTTCGGAAGCATCCAGAGTCATTTTTTTGAAAAAGCAATCGGCCAGTCTGTGGCTGTATCTTGTATAGGTTGATTTGTTTTCCTTTTTTTCGTATTGCCAATACTGGTCATCGCCATAGTACATATCATAGAGCCAGAAAGGAATATAAATACCTCTGAGCTTGTCGAGATGAAACTCCTTGATTTCCTTCGGGATATAGCTTCCCATACGGAAACGGCTTCGGATCGCGACTTCGGCCTGTTCCTTCGTAATACGGAAAGGTAAAATATAATCCGGCCGCAGCTGATATTCCAGGCGATCCATCACA
>JAEEGL012304414.1_pt1 | contig 19291 bp, 7 predicted proteins | sample 9134231 | NCBI WGS metagenome assembly JAEEGL01 (sample SAMN16246548, study PRJNA631951) | gut metagenome | biome: gut microbiome; feature: rumen; material: fiber-attached | host: Bos | place: Iran: Karaj | collected 2018-10
ACGTATGACAGCAGCGAACATATTGTTGTTGTGACCATCAAGGATAACGAGATGGGCGCACTGGAAGTCGACGAAGTGAAGTATGACGGAAGCGATGAACTGACCGTGACGAACAGCTACGGAGCGGAAGACACCACAACGCAGCTGGAAGTGACGAAGGTAGTCGACAACAGCGCGATCAGATGGCCTGCGGAAGGGTTCACATTCGAGCTGGCCGCGGATCCGACCAATCCTGCCGGAGCGACGCTGCCCGAAACGACGACCGTAATCGCGACGGAAGCTGTGAAGACGGCGAAGTTCGGAATGATCACATTCACAGAGGACAGGACCTACAAGTTCACCATCACAGAAAAGGCTCCGGAAGGTGCAGAGCCCGGTACTGACGGCAAATATGTAAAGGACGGCATCACATACGACACGACGGCGAAGGAAGTCATTGTCAAGATCAAGGACAATAAAGGCAAGCTTGAAGTAGAAAGCGTGAAGTATGACGGGTCAACTGAGCTGACTGTAACGAACACGTACACAGCGAAGGGCTATGCCGAGATCCCGGTCACCAAGTACGCAAAGGGATTTGTGCTTGATTCCAATCATACCTATACATTCACTATTGCAGCGAAGGAGGGCACTGAGCCCGCTGCAAAGATGAATAAGGAAGACGGAACCGCATACAGCGAGGATGAGCTGAAGGCTATCACCGGAGATGTAAACAGCCATACCGACACTGTAAACTTCCCGACATTCTGGTTTACTGAGGAAGACGTCGGCAAGACATATGTCTATACCGTCAAGGAAGTTATCCCGGATCAATCCGAGGATGAAACTGCAGCCTACTATCTCTTCGACCGGTCCGAGTATGAGGTTTCCCTGACCGTCTGCCAGAGTGGCAAGGATGCTGACGGTGACGGCAAGGATGATCTGACCGTTACCAGGACCATCAGGAAAATCAAGGCATCCGACGGTACTACGGCAGATGAGTACGCTGAGAGGATCGAATTTGAGAACGAACACCTGACCGGCAGTCTGAGGATCGAGAAGAAGGTCTATTCTGACATCGAGAGCGATCACAGTGAAGTGTTCCTGTTCAGGCTGAGAATGTGGGATGAGTTTGGCCAGCCGCTTGACGGGCCTCAGATCGCATACTATTTCATGAATGCCGACGGCAACGCTGAACCCTATGACGGCAGGCTCGGTGAAAATGACGATCCCTCTGTGTATGAATTCTACCTGAGGGACGGGGACTACATCGTCCTGAACAATATTCCTCTGGGGACAGTCTTCATGGTTGAAGAGTGTGAAGATGACCGGTTTGAAACTCTCTACAGAGTTGGAATTCCGGCTACCGCAGCCATCCCCGGAGCACTCCTGAACATTCTGGATGCATATGAAGAGGGCTACATTGCGGAAGGCAGTATCCTGAATCCTTACAGAGTGGAGATGGTCAGCTTTGCCAACATCCGCAAGACGGGCGATCTGATCATTGAGAAGACTGTCAACAGCACTGTCGGCGCGGACAACACCGAGAGGGAATATGTATTCCACATTGAGCTGAGTGAAGCGGTGACACAGGAGTTTGCCGCGGACAGAACCGACAGCGAAGGCAACAAGGCTGAAGAAACCGTTGAATTCAAGAACGGCAACGCGACTGTCACACTGAAAGCGAACGAAAGCCTGTATATCTATGATCTGCCGGCCGGAGCGGAATACACGGTATTTGAAGACGTGCCCGAGAACTTTGGGGCTCCGGTTTACGACGGAGACGATGCTTTGAAGGCTGCGACCGGCACGATTCCGGAAATGAATACCTCGGAAGACGCTGCTGAGGCGGAAGCGGTGACAGCCAGCATTGAGAACACCCGCGAGACGGGCAATCTGGAACTGAGCAAGAAGGTAATCTCCACCAACGCGGCGGACCACGACGCGGTGTACACCTTCAAGGTAACGCTGGACGACAAGACGGTGAACGGAACGTTCGCCGTGACTGACGCGGAAGACAATGCAATCCTGAACGAGGACGGAACCGCGGTGACCGTTAAGTTCGAGGACGGCGAGTCTGTCGACATAGCGGTCAAGGGCGACACCGAGATCATCATCAAGGGTCTGCCGGCCGGAATCGGCTACACCGTGAGCGAGGAAGAGCCGGACGGATTCACCGTGATCTGCGGCGGAGAAACCGGCATGATCGGCGCGAAAAAGACAGGCCATGCCAGAATCACGAATATTAAGAACGAGGGCGGTCTGGCACTGAGCAAGCGTGTGATCAGCGCGATTGAAGCGGACCATGAGGCGGAATACACCTTCCTGATCACGCTGACAAATGCGGCGCTGACAGGTACCTACGGTGACGCGGTGTTTGAAGAGAAGACCGGTGAGGACGGAACAAAGACATACAGCGCGACCGTTACGATCAAGGAAGACCAGGTCAAGGTGATCACCGGTCTGCCGGAGGGAACGAAGTACACTGTTGCCGAAATCAATGAAGACGGAACAGCGGCTGCTGACGGAGCGCTCGGCAAGGTATTTACCGTATCCGCCGACGTGACCGGCGAGATCGAAGCGAAAAAGACCCAGAAGGCCGAGATCCTGAACACGAGAAAGACCACACAGCTCAGCCTGACGAAGACCGTGGAGAACCCGATCGGCACCGACAGTGAGACGGTGTACCAGTTCACTCTGGTCCTGAAGAACGGTAAGGAGATCCTGAACGGAACCTACGGCGGATACAGCTTTGAGAACGGTGAAATCAAGCTCGGCATCAAGGCCGGCGAGACCGTGACCATCACAGGCATTCCGGTGGGAACGACCTACAGCCTGAAGGAAGAGAACATTGATCTGAGCGCCTTCACCGTGACCATGGACGGTGACGAGAAGACCGAGATCAAGGACGGCAAGATCGAGGATGACGGCACAACAGCCGTTGAGATCGTGAACACACGGCTCCTGACCGAGGCCACTGTGACCAAGGTCTGGGACGACCTGGACGACGTGAACGGAATGCGGCCTGAATCCATCCGGATGCTGCTGCAGGCAGACGGTGTGACCGTGGCTGACGTGATCCTGAACGCGGAGAACGAGTGGACCGCGACGGTGACCGGGCTGCCGAAGGCCGCGAACGGCAAGGAGATCGTCTATAGCTGGATCGAAAGCGAGATCCCGCAGGGCTACAGGGCCGAGCAGACGACCGACGATGAGGATGATACGAAGACCGTTGTTACCAACACGCTGAAGAGAGGCAAGCTGAGCATTGACAAGAAGGTCAGCGGTATCACAACGGACAAGAGCTTCGAGTTCATCATTCAGAACAGCGACGAAACCCTCTACCTGAACGCTGACGGCACGCTGACCGCGGATGAATACAGGTTCAGCATTACCGACGGGCAGACGGTCACCATTGAGAACATACCGGAAGGCTTCTATAAAGTGACCGAGCTGGGTATTGAAAAGGACGGAGCCGCCCAGATCAAGTACTACACGCTGATGGCCACCCAGGAGGGCAGCGGCGCGGTGACGGAAACCGAAGAAGGCGAAGTCACCCTGAAGAACGACTATACCGCGCTGCTCGGCAAACTGAGGATCGCCAAGGCATTCTGCGGCGTACCGAACAGGGGTACTCAGTGGGACGAGGAAGCCCTGAAGGCGCTGACCTTCAGCGTAACCGGCGTGGATGAAAACGGCGACATCATCTATGATGAGGAGTTTACCTTTGAAGACCTGATCCCGGCGGGCGAGACACCTGACGGAAACCTGATCTTCCTGAAGACCATTGAGGACCTGCTGCCCGGCGATTACACCGTGACAGAGAGTAAGGCCGACAAGATCGTGACCGGCTACACCCTGCATACGGCCAGCTCCATCCAGACTGCTGAAGCGACAGTGGCAGACGGCGCGACCGTGACCGCAGTGCTCAAGAATAACTACAAGAAGGATACCGGAAAGCTGTACGTGACCAAGGCCTTTATCGGTACCGAGAAGACGGACGAAAAGATCCTTGACAGCCTGGAGATCCGCGTGACGGGCAGCGAGCTGCTCAACGGCGAGACCTATGACAGGATCTTCCACTACGCGGACTTCGTTAACGGAACGCTGACGATCGAGAATCTGATACCCGGCAACTACACGGTGACAGAAATCAACGCAGAGACTCTGATCGATGCCTACACGTTTGATTCCGAGGTTTCCGTCACTGCCGGAAGCGTCACACTGCAGAAGGACGAAGAAGGGACCGTGACACTGAAGAACGTGTACGGTGAGAATCCCGGAAGCCTGTCCATCGTGAAGACCTTCATCGGGAATCCGGAGGACGCGGACCTGAGTGAGCTGACCTTCCACATCACCGGACCGGACGGTTACGAGAAGACCGTGACCTACGCCGAATTCACGAGCGGCAGCTACACGCTGACCGATCTGACACCGGGCACCTACACGGTGACAGAAACGAACGCAGGAACGCTGATCGCCGACTACCATCTGGTGACGGAAACCAGCATCACGGCAGGCGAAGCGGACGTGACGGAAGAAAAGGGCGGCATGATCGACCTGAAGAACGTTTACGAGGTCGACAAGGGAAGCCTGAAGATCAGCAAGACCTTCAGCGGCACTCCCGAAGGAGCCGACCTGAGCGGGCTGACCTTCCATATTACCGGACCGGACGGCTACAGCGAATATATCGCATACGCTGCCTTCACGGACGGAAGCTACACGCTGACTGACCTGCCGGTGGGCGAATACACCGTGACCGAAACGAATGCAGAAGGCCTGATCGTGAATTATACGCTGAAGGCTGACAGCACAACGACGGCAGAGTGTGAGATCGTACTCGACAAGGAGACGGAAGCAGAACTGTCGAATAACTACGAGGAAGATCTGGGGAGCCTGAAGATCATCAAGGAATTCAGGGGAATCAGCCAGTATGAAGACGTGAGCGGGCTGAAGATCCGGATCATCGGACCGTATGACTTTGACAGGATCATCACCTACAAGGACTTCAAGGACGGCGTGTACGAGCTGAAGGATATCCCGATCGGCACCTATCTGATCTATGAGCTGAACGCGGGCACAATCAGTGCCAGCAGCGTGCTGAAGGATACCAGCGTGACAGCGCTGCGCGCGAAGATCGTAAAGAGCAAGATCACGGAAGCAACGCTGATCAACGAATATGACGAAAAGCAGACCTCCGTGATGATCATGAAGATCTGGGACGACAGCGACAATCTGGACGGAAGCCGGCCCGAGAGCCTGGACGTGATGCTGATGAAGGGCACGGAGACAGTAACCACCGTAACGCTGAACAGTGAGAACAACTGGATGGCGAACGTGACCGGGCTGCCGGCATTCGAAGGCGAGACGCCGATCAGCTACACCTGGGCAGAGGAAACTGTGAGCGGCTACAGGCTGAGCGAAACCAGGACACTGGGCAACATGACCATCCTGACGAACACGCACAAAGCTGAATTTGTGAGTGTGACGGTCAGAAAGGTATGGGACGACCAGCACGACGCCGACAAGCTGCGGCCCACGATGCTGAAGGTGACACTTTCCACCGGAGACACCTATATCCTGAGCGATGACAACAACTGGACCGTGACGGTCGGCGACCTGCCGAAGTATGACGAGGAAGGCAACGAGATCGTGTATACCTGGTCCGAGCAGACAGTGCTGGGCTATACAAAGGCAGTGAAGGTCGAAGGGAACATTACCACCTTCACCAATACCCACAAGGTGCCGCCGACTCCGCCCACACCACCCAGGAACGTGCCGGAGACGCCTCTGAACATCGGAATCATTATCAACCATACCGGAGACTGCTACGAATAATCAGCTTCAGAAAGGAGAAGGAAAGATAATATGAAAGGTCTGACACATATGAAAAACCGGAACAGAGCGCTTTCCATCCTGCTGACGCTGATCCTGACCCTGACCGCTGCGGTTTTCCCGGCTTCGGCCGAGGAAAACCCCGCGGAGGGAAGGGAACTGATCGTCGGGCATACGACAGAGACGAAGGGTGACTTTTTCACAGAAATGTTCGGGAACAATACCGCCGACATTGACGTGAGGGCACTGATCCACGCATATAACCTGGTGAACTGGGACCAGGCCCAGGGCGTGTATCTCTTTGACGAATCCGTCGTGGAGGACGTGATGGTCCTCGAAAGCGCCACCGGTGACAAAACCTATTATTTCGCCCTGTACGACGATCTGCGCTGGTCTGACGGGACACCGATCACTGCATGGGATTACGCGTTCTCCCTGCTGCTGATGATGAGCCGGGAGATCGAGCAGATCGGCGGAAAGATCTACAGGAATGAACACATTCTGGGATCGGACGATTACATGACGGGGAAGGTTCCCTATCTGAGCGGCGTGGGCGTGCTGGATGAGCATCAGCTGGCCATCACGCTGGATCACAACTTTCTGCCGTATTTCTTTGAGACGGGCCTGTTCCTGTGTGTGCCGTATCCCATTCAGGAGATCGCTCCCGGCTGCAGGGTGTATGCCGGCGAGGCGGAGGACGACGGGGATGAATACGGTTTCGGTATCCGGATCGGCAACGAGGATGAAACGGTTTCCGAGCCGGTCTACACTGCCGAACTGCTGAAAAAAACAGTGCTGGATCCGGATACCGGATATAATTCCCATCCGAAGACCGTGAGCGGGCCCTATGTGCTGACGGAATATGACGGGACGACCTGCCGCTTTGAGATCAATGAGTATTATAAGGGCGCATGGGTCTACAATACATTGCCGGATATCTTCTATTACAACAGGCCCGCGCTGGAGGGCGTCGGCCACGGCAGACAGTCCCATAACAACGGCAAGCCGCTGACAGCAACGAAGTTTGTGACAGTGGACCGTCTGGGGAAAGATGGAAAGAGCAATCCGCTCTATCTGGTCCAGCCGACAATAGAGAAGATCTCGTTCAAACTGGTGAACAACGACACGGTCGAGGAGGAATTCCGCAACGGAGAGGTTCACCTGGTGAACAAGCTGAGCTATGAACCGACCGTGAATGCCCTGCTGGCAAACAAGCAGCTGGATGAGCAGGATTATCCGAGAGTGGGCATGTCCTTCCTGACTTTCAGCTTTGAATGGAAGAGCGTGCACGAAAAGGAAGTACGCCAGGCTATCGCATGGTGCATGGACCGGGACCAGATCACCGAGGACTATTGCGGCAAGTACGGGAAACGGGTGGACGGGTACTTTGGCATTGAGGAATGGGAGTATCTGATCTGCACCAAGCAGCTGCCTTATCCGATCAACTTCCGGAATGACGTGAAATACACGCCGGAAGAAACTCAGGAGCGCCTGAAGCACCGAAATATGTATGCCTTTACGGAGGAAGAGTACAAAAAGCTGGTGGCGGAGTGGGAACTGCTGAATCTGGATGACCTGACCGTGTACAAGGTGGATACCGAAAAAGCGAACGCGATCCTGGACGACTCCGGATGGACGCTGAACCCGGAAGGCGGGGAGTACGATCCCCATGCGGACACGATCCGCTGCAAGATGGTCGACGGTGAGCTGGTGAAGCTGGACCTGAAGATGATGTATCCGGAAGGCAACCACATCATCGATACGATTCAGGAAAACTTTATCGACAACCTGAACAAGTGCGGCATTCAGCTGACTCTTGTACCCGCGGCTATGGACGATCTGCTCAGTTCCTATTACCGGGAGACTGAGCGGACGACGGATATGATCTATCTCGCGACCAACTTCCACGTGATGGTGGATCCGAGCATTACCTATTCCACGGATAAATCCGCGAACCACGAGCTGTGGAACAATACCTACAGCGACGACGAGGATCTGTACTGGCGCGCGGTGAACATGCGGCAGACAGACCCACGGGACATCTACGACTACGTGGCTAAATGGGTCAGCTTCCAGGAAAGGTACAATGTGGTGCTGCCCACGATACCGATCTACTCAAATATCTATTTTGACTTCTTTGTGCCGGAGCTGACAAACTACTACATCACTGCACATGTGACATGGACACAGGCTATTCTGGAGGCCGAATTCAAGTAAATCCCGAGACGCGGACAGGGAGGGGCGTAATTGCTCCTCCCTGTTTTATGTTTAACCGAGATTGATGATATAACCCGGTTATGCTACAATAAAGCCGGATGAAGAAGCGAAAGGGAATACGGATGAACGCACTGAGGACGGAACTGGCAGCTTTGCTCCGGGACACAGAGACGGAAAGGAAACCCGCGCTGAGAAGGAGCCTGCGCGAGGACTACCTGTACGCCACGGATCTGCCGGCGTGCTCCGCCCGGGAAGCGACAGAGGGCTTTCTGCAAAGGGCGGGAAAGAGCGGCTGGAAATATGAGCGGGATGGAGGCTGGCTGCTGCTGGACAAAGACGCAGATGAACCGCCGGAGGGATGGTTCGCAGGCGTTTTCGGCGAGGAGGCCGCAGCGTGCGCAAGCCTGCTGCGGAGAAACTCCGGGAAGGCTCCGGCAGGGAACGAGATACGCCTGCTGATCAAAGCCGGAGAAGAAGACGAAAAAGCCTATGAGGAAGCCTGCAGAAGGCTTCATATGAATTGGGCTGAGCGGCTCCGCCGGCGCGAGGCCCTGCCGGCTGTCAACCTGAAGTATCTGGAACGGTGAAAGGAGAAGAAAGATGCTTTTTGAACACATCGGACACGCAGAATTTCTGATCGAACTGGACTGCGGCATGAGGATCGTGACAGACCCGTACGACAAAAGCTGCGGATATCCCGTGCGCCGGATAGAGGCGGACGCGGCGCTGGTATCTCACCAGCATCACGATCATAATGCCGTTGACAATATAGAGGGGCATCCGCAGATCATTGATTATGCCGGAGAACATACTCTGGCACCGGGAGTGACCGTGACCGCGGTGCTGAGCGATCATGATGACGCGAACGGTGTAAAGCGCGGGAAGACCCTGCTGTTCCGGATCAAAGCGGAAGGCCTGCGGGTGGCGCATCTGGGCGATATCGGCCGCCTGCTGACCGCGGAGGAGACTGCCCTGATCGGGGAAACGGACGTGCTGATGGTCCCTGTAGGAGGCTATTTCACGGTGAATGCCATGCAGGCAAAGCAGATCGCCGGGCAACTGAACGCGAGGGTGATCCTGCCGATGCACTATAAAACCGCATACAATCAAGACTGGCCGATCGCGGATGAAACGGAGTTTACGGCCCTGTTTGACGAAAAGGACGTGAGAAGGGGCGGAGAAGTGCTGCGGGTGACCCGGGGAGACCTGGAATGCCAGCCGAAGGTCGTCATTCTGTAAAACAAGCTTCAAGCAAAAAAAATCAGCGTTCCGTTACGGAACGCTGATTTTTTCGAGCCGGCGAAGCACGGAGGCCGTTGGCGGCTCCAGGGGCATATAATCCGTGGGGAAATTATAAACATAGCTGCCGCACGCGTTGATGACCGGGATACCGCCGCAGTCCCGGACCCGGATGAAACCGGAACCGCTGTAGGACTGATGAACATGACCGTGGAACATAACGGCGGGCCGGTATTTATCCAGCAGCGCGCGGAAGCATTCAAAGCCGCGGTGAGGGGCATCCGCCTGATCCCCGAGGCCGGCGATCGGCGCATGGGTGAGAAGGATATCAAAGCCGCCGGTGCGGCGAAGCTCCCTGCGAAGGGAAGAAATGCGTTCCCGCATTTCTGTTTCCGAATACATACAGGGCGCGTCCGGGTGATACCGGATGGAGCCCCCAAGCCCAAGGATCCGAAGCCCGTGCGCAGTAACAATACGTCCGTCCGCATTGACGCAGCCCTCCGGAGGCTGTTGCTCGTAACGGCGGTCGTGGTTGCCGTGCACATAGATGACCGGAGCGTGCGTGAAGCAGGTAAGATACGACAGGTAAGAGGATGGGAGATCGCCGCAGGAGAGAATGATATCGGCTTCCTTCAGGGTGTCACGGCCGTATTCACTCCAGAGGCGCCTGACCGGTTCATCAGCGACAACAAGAATACGCAGGGGGACAGACCTCTTTTCCGCTGCGGAAAGAGAAACCCGTTCTTTATCCTTCATGAATATGCGCATTCCTGATTCTCCTTACTTTGCCGATCGGCTGACCAGAGAGCATTTGACTGCCAGAGGAATCGAAGTGACATGGGGAATCCTGACGGAAGGGATCATTTTCTGATCCAACTGATGGAGGCCGGATCCGCTTTGAAAACGCCCCGGATCCCCTGACTGTCTGCAAGCGCGCGCGCTGACTTGACCAGTTCATCACGCGAAGGAAGCGTGCCGACCACATTATCCAGCAAAAAATCCATACAAAGGATGTCCGCGGGAGAAAGCCGCTGATCTCCGGCGCACCGGAGGATTCCGTCCTGATCCTTCAGCTCCCCTTCAAAGGGGGCGAAGGAATGATCGGACAGCTGCCCCTGCATGTTGCCGATCAGCCGTGTGCTGCAGCTGTCAAAGCGGTTGGAGAGGACCAGATTCAGCACACCGGAGGACAGCCCCCACCAGTAGTTCATGGCGGCTTTGCCGGAATTCTCGGCATCAAAGGTCCCCTTCTGGATCTGCTCGATCACGTGACGGTAAAAGATGCCCCAGCGGGGGATCAGGGTCGCCATGGAGATCTTTTGCCCTTCCGATCGGATGAAAAGGCCAGAATCCCGCGAGGAATGATTCGGAGCGGTCAGGTCGCGGTTGCAGATCACGTTGATCTCCGGGTCATGGAAAGGTTCCTTCTCGTCATAGCTCATCAGGGAAGTCCAGTTGAGGTAGACCTTCGCTTCCGGATTGACCATCCTCGCGCCGATAGCAAAGGCATTGATCATGGAAGGCGTGCCATAGATCGGGTAGTCGGCGATATAGCCGATCTTGCCGTTTTTGGAAAGTATGCCCGCCACCAGGCCGAGAAGAAATTTGGCTTCATAGAAACGGAGATAATAGGTGCGGACGTGATAATATCCCTGAAGCTGACTGCAGCCGAGCAGCTTGACATCCGTATGCTGGACCGAAGGCTCGATGAGACTGTTGAGCATGACCGGCGACGTGGCAAAAATGGCAGTATAGCCTTCCCGGATCAGGCGGTCAATCTCATTTTCCGCTTCCGAACGGGAACGGACGATGCAGTTAACGGTGTCCACTTTGTCACCCAGTTTTTCCTGAACCTCCATCCGCCCCATATCATGCCAGTAGTTCCAGGCTGAATGATTGATGGAACGGGTATACAGGAAAGCAGCTTTGATCCGGGAGGGACGGAACAGCGACGTGATCAGGGAGGGCTGCGCCGTATTCTTCTCCCTATCCATGATCAGTTTGACCGATTCATCTCGCCGGACAAACTCATCCTGCATCAGGCGGATGCGCGAAATGACCTTCTCCTGCGTATCGTCCCGGACGTCCGTATATCCGAAGGCAAGGAGCCAGAGCAGAAAAGCGTCGCCGCAGGTGATCGCCGGACGGTCCCGCATGACTTTGCGGTAGGAGGTATAGAAATAATGCCAAAGCTTGCGCAGGGAAAGAACATCATCTTCAGTCCACTGACCGTCTGTCTGTACGCCGGGCATGGCACTCAGCCGGGCATAAGAGCCGGGCTTTGTGAAGAAAAGGTCATAGATGCCGCTTGCTTTGGAAAAAGCGCAGTATTCAAAATAAGCAATGTTTTCCGGATCGCCGGTACGGGGCGGAAGCACGCGGGACACATCCGCTTCAATATATTCCGCCTCCATGCATTTCATGACGCTGACCCGCTTGTTCCCTTCGATCACGTAATAATATCCCATGTATTCCAGCGCTTTTATCGGATCGCGAAGGCCCTGCTCCTCCACACTTTCGTACAGTGTGCTCCACTTTACGGAAAGCTCCGAATCCAGTTCCAGAATAGGCATAAAATTGTTGGCGAAGGCGTATGAACGTCCGCGGGATACAGAGCCGATGACCCGGCTGAGCGGTACGGAAAGAATACCGAGGGCAACCCGATCCAGCTGATTGAGCAGAGGCTGCTTTTCCTCCAAAACAGGAAGATACGGATCCTCATGATTCTGGATAGCCGCATCGTAAGCCCGGATGCCTTCGCGACGCGCTTTCTGGTAAGAACGAATATCCATTGAATCAGTCACCCCTTGTCAGGTCATACATCATAATGCCGGCGGCAACGGCGGCATTGAGCGATTCGGCGCCGCCGCGCATCGGCAGGCGCAGATGATGGGTCGCTTCGGCGGAAACGGCAGCGGAAACGCCGCTGCCCTCGCTGCCGACGATTAGAACAAATGAGCCGGCGACAGCCTCACGGCTATAGAAAGGCGTTCCGTCCAGCTGGGAGGAAATGACGGACCAGCCTTTTTCACGAAGCTCCCGGAGAGCCAACGGCAGGGAAGGCGGGAAGTCCAGGCCAATGCGGAAAATGCTGCCCATGGTGGCCCGAAGCACCTTCGGGGAAAAAACATCCGCGCATTCCCGGTCCAGAAGGACTCCCGTAAATCCAGCCGCATCCGCGGTACGAAGTATCGTTCCGACATTGCCCGGATCCTGAACACCGTTGAGAGCGATCCAGCGCGATCCGGAAGGACGCTGCGGGCGCATGGCAACGACCGCGGCGATGCCCTGCGGCGTTTTTGTGTCGCAGACAGCGGAAAAAACGTGATCCGGAAGGAGATAAACGGGGAGTGCCTCCGGAAGACCGGACGGGACAGAACGGTCTTCCCGGAGAAGGAGCGCTTCGATCGGGAAGGTGGAAGCCATGGCCTCGCCAACCGACTTATCCCCCTCCACCAGGAAAAGCGAATGCTCCAAACGGGCTTTCCGCTCCTTCAGAGAGCGCCAGAGGAGGACGTTTGGGTTTTTCAGGGAAGTCAGTGAAACAGGATTCATAAGCACCTCAGTATTATCAGAAAAGCTGCGGCTTATTCCGCTCTGACAAGCTCCAGAAGGGTGGAGAGAGTGGACGAAAGAGAGGAATAAGGACGGGGATTATCCAGATCGGTAAAGGAGGAACGGATCGAGTCCGAAAGCATCTGAAGACCCCGCGGAGTAAAAGGGGCATAAGGATCATCGCTGTACAGATTCGGGAAAAGCAGAGCCGCTTCCGCAGGAAATTCACGGCGGAAACGGAGCAGAAACTCCGGCAGAAGATCCTCCGGGCGGACGGCGATGGAAGCAGGAACCGCGGACGGCGCGGGAAGAAGGTCGCTGCCCCGTTTCAGGCAGGTCATGCCGACAGCCAGTTCCAGCTTCTTTTCAGCGGAGAAGAGAAGACTGAGTGAAGCCACACGGGGATTACGGAACATGGTGAGGAAATGCCACAGCGAGGTTTTGCTCCGGTCTGACAGGCGCTCTATGAGGGAAGAGCCTCTTCCGGCCAGACAAAGACTCATTTGCTCCGGCAGAAAATCGTTTTTATTCGGATCAGCGGAAATCTGAAGAAGGATCAGCCCCGAAAGCATCATCAGATAACTGAAGTGAAGCAGGAGGAGAGCGCCGGTCCGGGCAGGCGCGTTTTCCGCCATTCTCTGATACAGGGCAATGTGCAAGGTATCCGTATGATCGGCAATAAAGGAATCCAGCGCACAGCGAAGATGGCGGAGTGCGGACGGATCCCTGCGGGCTGTTTCCAGCAGTGAGACCATGGAATGAAGATCCCGCAGGAAAACCGGATCCTGGGCAAAGGACAGATCATCCGTCAGGATATCGGGCCGGTTCAGAAGACAGGGGAGAAGCATATAATGGATCCCCAGCGGAAGCTGGCAGGTACGAACAGCCTCTTCCCGTCCGCGAAGGAAGAGGGAAATATCCGCGGTATCGGCACCGATATCCAGCGTCATGAAACCGCCGCGGGTCTCCTCCGGTGAACAGAGGCGGAAATAAGCTCCCAAAGCCGAGCTGTCCGGGAAAAAGGATACGGGCGGAGCATTGACCGGGAACGGGAGACAGCTTTCTTTTGAAACGGTTTCCGCCAGCGAGCGGAACAAGGCCGCAAGACTTTCGCGGCCTTCCGCCGCCATACCGTCCGGCAGGGCGGCGCGCCAGTTCAGTGTACGGGCGCCGTCACAGCGGGCAGCCAGAGCTGCCATGATCATGACCTGATGAAGATACAGCTGGGCTGCGCGACCTTTTTCCTCCAGCCATTTCAGGTCCGAATAAAGAGACTTCGGAGAAATATCCGCGACATCGGAAAAGGATGAAGACACGGGGATGCAGGCATCCGCAAGAGGAGACGATTCACGGTTCAGCGTTCCTCGGAAAATACGCAGGGCGCCCGAAAGGACCGCGGTTACCGGCAGGGCTGGAATAAACTCCCGGCGAAGAAGATCGCCCGAATTAGCCGGATTCCTCAGCAGCGTACGAACCATGACGGGGCCGCGCAGGGGCCAGCGGTTGTCCCCGGATGTGAAAACAACGGCTGAAGCAGAAGAGCCGAAATCAATACAGACTGTCATATCCTTTTCGGGCAGGGTCTCAGGAAGCGGCAGAATATTCGGCACGCAGCCGATACACCGGTCCTCCTTCATCAGCACAAAGCATAGCGGGAACTCGGGCAGCTCCGCAGCGCAGCGCGGAGCTGCCCCGGCCATGACCGTATCCGTATTTTCCGTAATCACGGAAATACGGAAGGGTTCGGGAAGATGGGCATATGCGTAATAAGCACGCCATTCCGCCGGAGCAAAGGGCAGAGAGGGCCAAAGCGCCACCGTAGGCATGTCGTGAGTATACAGGCGGATAATATCCTCCTCCCCGTAGATGCGGGACAGCCGGAGAGTAAACGCGCCCTCCAGTGTAAGATCCACCCGGATCCCGCCGGCTGCGCGTTCGAACCGGAGAAAGCCGTCCCGGATGACGGTGCGGCCTTCCGGATTGCGACACAGAGCCGAAGAAAACTCCGGACTGAGCGGAGGAAGGACAGCATCCTTTGCAATGACGGTCAGGTCATCCTCCTCTTCCGGATGATCCGAACTGACCGTACAGACGGAGGAAAGAAGATTATCGCCCAGAATCTCCCCGCCGCGTGCCGGAAAGAGGGCCAGAAGCGGAGAAAAGGGGTGAAGCGCGGCAGAGGCGAGCTTTTCTCCAAGGCATTCAGTGAGAATGGTCAGCACGGAGGCAGAAACCGTATCCCAGGGCCAGACCAGGGAGGTAACGGTTTCGCCGATGGGCTCACGCGCCTCGGCAAGGACGCTCTGCGCCACCTCCTTCGCCTCGGCATCCGCATCGGGGAAACGATCAAGAAGGGACTCAATGCCGGCGGCCAACGCCTCATGATAATCATCGGAAGAACGGAGGAGTATATCACACTCCGTATCCAGAGAGGAAAGAAGAACATCTTCCTCCGGAAGGTGAGTGCTGACAAGCAGCCTGGATTCGCTTTCCCGGGCAAAGGGGACATGCCTGAAGGCATAGAGCACATCATCGCTGACATCACAGGGACACGCGGGAAGATCCTCTGCTCCGCACAGAGCTGCACAGACGGGATCGCCTGTCAGGAAACGCTCATAGAAGGAGGGGATCCGCAGCAGATCCTTTTTCCAGCCGCTCAGGTCCGGCAGGCCGCAGGCGATCTTCAAACGCACGGCAAGGCGTGCATCCTCCCTGCCGGCCAGACGGCTGTCGGAAATATCCTGCTGCCAAGCTGCCAGATATTCGCTCAGGGATTTACTGCCCGTGCTGATGGGACAGGAACGCATGACAGAAATCCGCTCCGTCAGAATCTTGCAGTCACTGTCGCTCAGGTAGATACAGGGATCCGTAAAGCGCGGACGCTCACTGTTCATATACCATGAGGTAAAGGACGGAACAAGCCGGGAATGGGCTTCCGAGAGCCTGGCGATTTCCAGCCCGTGACCCGGGAGAAGGACGGCAAACGGGAGGCGCGTTTCTCCGCGGGACAGGCAAACGATCCAGGCTGATTCCATACCGCGGGAGGAAAGATATACCGCGGAGAGGGGTGAATCCTGAGGAGAGCAGGGAAGAAGCTCCACGGAGGCTTCTTCAGCCGTCTGACGGCGGTACTGACGAAGAATCAGCATGGCCAGCAGGCCGCGTTTTTCAGCGGTGAGATCCCTCTCATCAGGAGCAATCAAACGGCTGGCGGCAGCAGAAACGGTGAAGAAACTGCTGCTTTCCTTCATGTCCGGCAGGAGAGGAAACGCGGGGAGATCACCGGTACCTGTGAACCGAAGGCCTGAGACTTCCACGCCGCAAACGGAAAAAACACCTGTCAGAAGACTGCGAAGGGGAGAATCAGCGTCCGGAGATACACACGCGGAAAGAAGATTTCTCAAAAGAAGTTTTACGTCACTCAGGGGATAGCCCGCCAGAAGACCGGAAAGGCCGTCTCTCAAGGCCTTTGCGGCAGCATCAGCCTCATCTCCCGATGAGGTCAGGAGCTTCAGGCACTGCTCCGCGAGAGCGGGATCCAGCAACTCGCCGGAGAAGGGCGCTGAGGTGTGTACAGAGGGACGCGCGGTCAGCGCATCCGGCTCAGAAGCAGCGGAAAGATCCGTTTCACAGCGCCGGACCGCGGCTGTGAGCAGACGGACGCGGCGCTCCTGTATGGCAAGGGAAAGCCTGTCATCCGAAGAATCAGAAGGCATCAGAGCCAGCTTTTCCTTTGCGCTGACCAGGGCTACGGTACAGCGGGAATGACAGTCCTTAAGGGCCTGCCTTGCACGGAAACCGCCCAGTTCAGCCAGGACAGAGGTTCTGTCTGCCACTGCCGCGGAAAGGTCTTCAGCCATCTGATCAAGACGGCGGAGAAGCTTCTCCTCTTCCGTATCCGCCATGGAAACACGGTGAACGGGGATCACTTTATCCACGCCGGATTCTTCCGTTTCGCGGCGGGTGACATCATATTCGGAAGCGAGGGTGACAGCTCTTCCGCACGCACGGACAGCCTTCTGCCAAAGCTCCGAATTATCGGAAAGGGTACGGATCGGATCCGGCAGGGTCCTGATCAGGAGAAGGATCTCCAGAAGGATCGCCCGGAATGTCCGATCCAGACAGTCCAGGCCGTCAGCAGGCGCCAAAGAACCATCACCGCGCCGGAAAAGGCGCCGGAAAAGGCCGCTGCGCGTCATGGGGGCCAGAGAACGGAGCGGAACGGGATGCGCAAGGTAGTTCCGCAGAGAGGGAAAAAGATCGCTCAGGCACCAGACAGCAGACCGGACAAAGGTTGCGGCGGCCTTGGCTTCATCTCCGAGCGCGTGGAGTGTCAGGACGCCCGGAACCTCCCGGATGTGCATCCCCGCGGAAGGATTTCGCCGTGATGCGAAAACCTCGCCTAAAGTCCGGGCAGCAGAGAAAGAGACGATCCTTCGGGAGTCAGTGCCGGAGACCATGGAAGCAGGAAGGGAAAGGAGCCAGGCGGCATCCGCGCCGCAGGTGTCGCGTTCATCCGTGATACGGATCAATTCACGGTCGGAAAAGGCCTGAAGCGTGTCGCGGGCTTCCGCCATACGTTCGGGAGCCCCGGCTCCGGAAGCTTCAGTCAGGCAGATCACGCCAATAAAGAGTGACGGATCCGGGGAAACCGCGCGCAGGGCACGCAGGCAGGCAGTGGCAATGCCTGAGGAATATCCGTCACAAAGATCGCAAAGCAGCATGACCCTGACTTCCTGTCCGGAGGACAGATCTGAGCGGATCTCCTCCAGTAAATCCAGGAAAGGTCCTGCCTGCTCGCTGCCGGAACCGATCAGTGAAGAGAAAGCCCATTCAACCGCTTCCCGGTCCGTATGATAGGACAGGGGCATGTCTTTTCCACGCAAAGCGGCAAGCAGCTCTGCCGCGGCGGGAGAACCGTTCCCGGTGAGCGCGGCCCGATCAGGCAGCGCGGGACGAAAGAAACGGGAAGAAAAATGGGTACGGAAGAAGGCTACGTCATCACGGCCGGAAAAAACAGCGCAGCAATTATTCAAATCTTCCAGAAGCGCGTCAGTTACCTCTGAGGGCGCGGAAGAGGAAATGCGGAAGAGCGTCAGTTCGGGGATCTCCTTCGTGATGCCGCCGGAAACAGCGGAAAGCACCGTGGGCAGGATCCGCTCAGCAGCATCACCGATGGGAAGAAGACAGGATCTCAAAAGGCAAACCTTCCTTCCTGAAACTTTGACTTTAAAATTTTCGACAGCGATACATCGGAATCCTTTATTATAAGGTCCGGAACATACGCCTGACTCAATTCCGTTGACGGAAAAAGGCTGATATGGTATCATGCAGGGAAGGAAAAAGACAGGGGGGCGGCAATATTGGCGAATGACAGGCAATCCCTTCATCAGACCAAATCGGATCTGGCGATCGGTGCCATGACGCTTGTGCTGTATGCCCTGCTGGCTGTTGTTTTTTTCGGCTTCCTATCCATTTCAAACATATATCTGAGGGTCATCAACCGTACGCTTGTTTCCACAGCCCTGATTTTTTGTGCCATGATGATCGCGACCCATGCCATCTACGGCGGCTTCGACGTGGGACGGAAAAAGTCCAAACCGGTCATTTCCGCCATGATCGCCGGGACCGTACTGACGGACCTGGCTGCCTATTTGCAGATGGAAGTCATGAACGTGAATGACAACAACAACGATCACCTTGTCCTTTTCGGTCCTGACCTGCTGTATCTTTTTATCGGCATTGTGGTTCAGATCCTCGTGATCATCGTTTTCGTCCGGCTGGGAAACGCGCTGTATTTTCATTTCCACCCGCCGCGGAAGGCGCTGCTGGTCATCGGGGATCCCTCCCAGGAGAAATCCCTGAAAGCAAAGGTCGAAAGATATAAGCTGCAGTGGCAGGTGGAGGACACGGTCCTTTTCTCCGATCCGGATATCCGCGCCAGAATCCGAAAGGCAGAGGTTGTATTTCTCGGCGATATACCCGAAACAGACAAGGACACACTGCTCAAGTACTGCTATGCCAGGCACAAGGACATCATGTGCAAGGCAGAGCTGCAGGAGGCTATACTCTGCAACGGACGGCCGGCAATCGTAGATGACGCCCCTTTCCTGGAGATCGAATACTATAAAATGTCCTTTTTCCAGAGAATGATCAAGAGAGCGGGAGACATAACGATCTCCCTGATAAGCCTGCTGATCCTGTCGCCGCTGATGGCAGTGATCGCGGCTGCAATCAAGCTTGAAGACAAAGGACCGGTCATTTTCAATCAGAAGCGTCTGACAATCGGCGGAAAAAAGTTTATCATTCATAAATTCAGGACGATGAAACCGGAGGCTTCCCAGGAGAATCTTCCCGTATCCATCGCCGTGAACGATCCGAGGATCACCAGGGTAGGACGGATACTGAGACGTTTCCGGCTGGACGAGACCCCACAGTTTTTTAACGTTCTCAAGGGAGAAATGTCCCT
>JAEEGL011131960.1_pt1 | contig 19290 bp, 17 predicted proteins | sample 9134231 | NCBI WGS metagenome assembly JAEEGL01 (sample SAMN16246548, study PRJNA631951) | gut metagenome | biome: gut microbiome; feature: rumen; material: fiber-attached | host: Bos | place: Iran: Karaj | collected 2018-10
CTTGTAATGCTAATTTTAGTTGGTTTTTTCACACTTAACATTTTACAAAAAACAGGATATTATGAATGTCAGGAATGCAAGCACCAATATATTCCAGGTTATACTCAATTGTTTTTTGGTATGAGTGGAATAACTAACACTAATTGGCGTATGAAATGTCCAAAATGCAAGAAAAAATGTTGGCATAAAAAAGTCTTAACAAAAAGTGAAAAGAAAAAATAGATACGTTTTAGATACGTTTAAACTACAATGCCATGGAAAGTAAGATAAATGAAAAGACCAAAATGGTCTTTTTTTTGATATAATAAATTAAGGAGTTGTTAATATGGATTTGATTAAACTAAATAATGCAATTGATTCATTATCAAGAGTAATAACTGTATCAGAAGAAAAAAAGCAAGAATTAATAACTAAATATTCTTCTCTAAGTGAAAAAGAGGTTATAAAAGAGCTTTCTCAAATAGTATATAGATTATTAAGAAATAATGAAGAATTATATAATTTTTCTCTTGATGTAATTAGAAATATTAATCCTCAAATTTGCCCATCTATTGAAGAAATGAAAAGTTATTTATCAAGAATGTTTTCTAATGATATTGATGGAAATATGTCATTAGAAGAAAATCATAGTTTGATTAATGAAACTATAATTAAATTTACAAAGCTATTTAATCAAAATGGGATAGATTATTATATTGTGGGAGCATTACCTTGCTTTTTAAAGATAGGTATACCACTATTTAGATATCATGATGACATTGATATAATGATAAATGAAGATGATATTCCAAAAGTAGCTGAAATAATTGAATTAAGTGGTTATATATTTTATGATGATAGATTTCCTAGTTTAGAAAGATATCAAGAAATGGAACAAAACAAACCACCACATACGGTTCTAGCACAAAATCCAAATAATGAATTTCATTTGGGATTCTTTACTTTTAAAAGAGAAAAGAATAATTCTATAACAATGAGAGAATATTCACATCGTCTTGAAGATGGAAAAGTAGTGGTGGATGTATTAGAAAGACAATCAGATCCTATTGGAACAGAACTTAGATATGATGAAAGACCTACTCAATTTATGGGTACATCATTTAAAACAAGTACTATAGAAAGCGTATATGCATTAAAAGAATATACAAAAAGACCAAAAGATATTACAGACATACAAAAATTAAAACCATTTATTGATAAACAAAAATTGGATTCACTAAAACAACATCCAAATAAAAATGTGGAGTTTCATAATATAGAATTAGAAAAATCACAATATATGCTATAATAAAAAAAGAGGTGTTAACTATGAATGAATATATTAATTTAGATGAAAAAAATATTGAAGAAGAACACATTTGTTGTGCTATTGGCGATCCCAAACATCAATGTGGAGTTGATAAGAAAAAGGAATGGATTAAAAGTAAATTAAAAGATGGCCATGTATTTAGAAAACTAAATGCTAGGGGAAAAATCTTTATAGAATATGAACCAATTGAAACAGCTTGGGTTCCAGTAAATGGTAATAATTATATGTATATTTATTGTTTATGGGTTGCCGGTAGTTTTAAAGGAAAAGGCATTGGTAAAGAATTATTAGAGTATACTATTGAAGATGCTAAAAAGAAAAAAATGAGCGGAGTATGTACAATTGTTACTCAAAAGAAAAAACCTTTTATTGGAGATAAAAAATTTTTTGAACATTTTGGATTTAAAGTAGTAGATTCTATTAATGATTATGAATTAATGGTATTACAATTTGATGATAAAGAAACACCAAGATTTAATGATAGTGCTAGAGCTATGAAAATAGAAGATAAAAATTTCACAATCTACTATTCTAATGAATGTCCTTATGTAGAATATGAAATCAAAGAACTATCTGATTACTCTAAAGAAAAAGGAATTAAATTAAATTTCGTAAAAATAGATTCGTTAGAGAAAGCTAAAAATGCTCCATGTATTATAAATAACTGGGCTAACTTCTATAAAGGAGAATTTATTTCTAATACAATATTAAATGCAAATGCTTTTGAAAAGTTAATAAAATAGATTATATTCTTTTTTGATATAATTGATATGGGAGTGATACTTATGATTAAACCAGAAATGTTAAAAAAAGGAGATAAAATAGCAATAGTAAGTCTATCTTGGGGAGGACTAGGAGATAAAGAATATATTCATAAATATTATATTGCTAAAGAGAGATTGGAAAACGATTTTGGATTAGAAGTTATTGCAATGCCAAATGCACTAAAAGGAAGTAAATTTGTTTATGAACATCCTGAAGCAAGAGCTCAAGATCTAATGGATGCATTTAAAGATGAGTCGATAAAAGGTATAATTTGTGCTATTGGTGGAGATGATACTATAAGATTATTGCCATATATAGATTATGAAGTAATTAGAAATAATCCAAAAGTGTTTATGGGATATTCTGATACGACAATTAATCATTTAATGATGAATAAAGCAGGTATTGTTTCGTTTTATGGGCCTACGATATTAAGTGAATTTGGTGAATACGTGAAAATGTTTGATTATACAAAACAATCTGTAGAAAATATATTATTCAGTGATTGTGAAAACTATGAAATTAAATCAAGTGAAGTATGGTCAAATGATTTTGTACCTTGGAAAAAAGAAAATATAAATATTCCTAAAAAGCTAATTTCAGAAGAACACGGTTACGAAACATTACAGGGAAATGGAATAGTTACAGGGCAATTATTAGGTGGATGTATTGATGTTTTTCCAATGGTAGTAGGTACTTCCTTATGGCCTTCAAAAGACGAGTGGAAAGATAAAATTTTGTTATTAGAAACAAGTGAAGAAAAACCTAGTCCTGATTTAATAACATTTTATCTTAGAAATTTAGGTGCTCAAGGAATATTTAATGTGATAAAAGGAATATTAGTTGGAAAACCACAAGATGAGAAATATTATGAAGAATATAAAAAGGTATTTATAACAGTAATGAAAGAATTTAATTGTGAAGATTTACCTATTTTATATAATGTTAATATAGGACATGCATATCCAACAGGAGTATTACCATTAGGAACAGATATACAAATTGATTTTGATAATAAAAAGATACATTTGGTAGAATCTCCAACAAAAAAACAGGAGAATGTCCAAATTTTAAAAAAATAGTATTGTTTATGTTATACTTGTTTTAGGGAAATATAATTTGGGAGAATTTAAAATGGATGATAATAATTTAAGTTATAAAAAAACAAATAATGATATGTATCAAGATATTGATACAAGTGCAAAAGATGATGCAATGGAAGCTATTCAAAAGAAAAAAGAAATGTATGAACAATTGAAAAGAGAAGCTGAAGAAGCACAACAAGCAAATGAAGAATTTCATCAACAAATGAGAGAAGAATCTATGTTAGGTTCTGGTGAAGGATTTAATATCAATGAATTTGGTGAGATAGAGAGATCTCCAAGATCAAAATAATAGCATTTCAATAAGTAGGAGGGTTTTATGAAAAAAGCTTTATCTTTAAGCAAGTTTTCTGTTCTAATGATAGCAACTTTAGCGGATAATTCTAAATATATTGATTTTGTATATTCTGATAAAAAAGTGGCAGTTATACCTAATAATTATAAACAAAGAATAGAAAATATTTTATGCTCTGAAAATGGTTGGAGAGATGAATTTTCTATACTAATTAATACTGATAAGTATTTTGAGGATCACTTTGAATGGGAACAAGAATTAGCAACTAATATAAAAAACATTTTAAATATATTAGGTAAAAAATATGAATATGATTTTATAAGTGATAGTATTAATATAACTTTTTCACAAAAAGAAGTAGATTTAATGTTATCAAAATTTAAAGATGAAAATGTTAAAAAGACAATGAATCATTTTGTTTCTTTATTAGGTGATTATATTTATTCGAGAGAATATCAAGAAGAGTTTCATGACTATAGTTCAAGAAGTGTTCAATATATGAAATCAATAAAAAATAATAAAATATATAATGAAGAGTAGAAATACTCTTTTTTTGTAAAATAGATATGTATATATGTATTAAAACTATCTAAGTACCTTTACTATTTAAAAAAAATGATATAATAAAATTGAAAATATAAACTAGTCAAAGGGTGATAAAATGGATAAAAAAGACAAAAAATGGTTATATTTGGGGATTATTATATTTGGAATAGTTGGTATTTATATAACTTTTTTTTATGGTAATGTAGATAAATATGATAGCAAGACTAGAGCTTATAAAATAGAACCAAATGAAAGTTATGATAGTGAAAGTGGAACGATTTATAATCCAGTATATTATTTTAGAGTAAAAGGTGAAGAATACGAATGTAAAGCTAGTGGCAGTAGTAAATATCCTAATGAAAACCAAAAAACAGTTTACTATGATTCTTCTGATCCTACAAAATGTAAAACTGAATATGATAAATCGATTAGTAAAATTGGTGGATATATAAGTTTGGGAGTTGCAGCCATTTTGTTATTTTTTGCTTTAATAAAAGTACCACAGTCTAGTAATAAAGAAATTGATTTTGTTCAAAATTCTAAAAAAGTTGAGCAAATATCTTTGCCACCTGAAAAAGTTGAAAAGGCACATGAATTAATAAATAAAATTGAATTAATATATAAAAGAATAATAATTGGAATAGTTATTTTGGTATTACTACTTTTTACATTACTTGAGATTGGTATTGTTTTTCAAACAATCAAAGCAAAAGATTATATAGAAACAACTGCGAGATTTGTTGAGATAAGAGATAGTGAATATGATAATTATGAAGATTATGTATATGTTTTTGAAGATAAGAATGGAAAAGAACAAGAGATAATCGAAAGTTATTATAAAGAAAGTTCTATTACTCCAGAATCAGAAATAAAAATTAAATATAATGAAAAAAATCCACAAGATTATTATGGAGAAGGAAATTTAATGGATAATACAAAATTTTTATGGTTTATAGTAAAAATAGTAGCAATAATTTTGTTAACAATTTTATTCTTTAGTAAAAAACTACTTAGTAAGATACATATATCTGCAGGTTAATAATATAAAAGGTTAAAAGAGGTTTTAGATATGTTTAAATTTAAATTTGGTCTATTATGGACTGGAATTATAACACCAATATTTCTTATGTGTTTATTTGTTCCGGGTGAACAAAGGAACGGAGCTGACATGGATTTATTCCTTTTTATCTTTTTCGTTGTGTTTGAAGTAATTGGTATTTATTTGATTGCTAGTGGTGTAAAACAAATATTAAAAGATAGAAACACAAAAAGAAATGGTATTCATTGTTATGGAATAATATATGACTTACTAGAGACTGGATCATATTCTAATGGTAGGCCTGAATTTAAAGCGGTAGTATGTTTTGTTAATCCTGAAACTTATCAATTAGAATATCTTGAGGAAATAGTTGGTTTTGATTACAATAAGTATCCTATTTATTCTTATGTATTATGTAAGTATTATCAAGGAGATATTAATATTGAGACTTCTATTTCTGATAGTGAAATTCCTGGTGATGAAATGAAACTTTTGGCTCCAATTAAGGAAAATGCTAATAATATGAAAGAACCTGATTATAATAACGTTGAATTAAGTTCTGATGGAGAATATGTTACTATAGATGGAGTTCAATATAAAAAGGATTCTTAGTAATAATTGTTAAAGCTCGTAATTACGAGCTTTTTACTTTGAAATAATACTTGAAAATAGAGATTCTACTATTTATAATATAGAGCCATAAAAGGAGATCAAGTATACAAATATAGTTAAATCAGATGATTTTTTGTTGTTAGATTAGATGGTTTAGATGGACCAATGGTTTCTAGAGTAGAAAGTAAAGATTATGTTAAAACACTAAAAAAACGTGGAAGAGATTTAAGAAGAGAAACATTAGATAACTTTGAGAATTTGAGATAATAATTGTGATATATTATTTATAGGAGTTGATAGATATGAAAATGGAAACTGAAATTACTGTATTAGTTAAGAGCAATTATGAAGAATTAAAAAGCAAATTAGAAGAAAATGGATTTGAAATTAAAGAAGAATATGAATTAAACGATGATTATATGATTAATAATGATATTGATTTATCAAAATTATCAAAATTAGAAATTCTTCAAAAATGTATTTTAGTTAGAGATATAGTTAATATAAAGAAAGAATTACTATTTAAATATAAAAAGTTTGCATCTAATGGAGATATATTAGAACAAGGTAAAGTAGAATGCCCTGTTACTGATATAGATAAAGCTATCAATTTTATGGAAGCAATTAATTATAAAAAATTATTTAATATCTACGATAAATGTATTGTATTTGCTAATAAAGAAAGTGAATTAATAGTACAATTAGTAAATGATAAATATATCTTTATAGAAATGGAATCTGAAGGAGATTATATAGATAGAAAATATGGATCTATCGAAGAGTTAAAAGAAGATATTAATAGATATGATTTACCAATTGATACTTCAGATTATTTTGTTAAAAAAGCAGAAATATTATTAACAGAAACATTAAAAAATAATTATCCACAAAAACAGTTGATAAAAAAATAAAAACACTAAAAATAAAGGGGAGATTAAAATGAATTTATATGAAAGAAATCAAAAACAAAGAAATTTCTTTAATGAAAAAATAGATACATATGATGATGTACATTCAGAATTTATGGAAACTAAAAAAACTTTAGCAGATAATTTAGATAAAGATGCTTTTAAAATATTAGATTTAGGAGCAGGTACTGGTCTTGAATTAATTCATTTATTTGAATTAAATAAAGATGCTAAAGTAACAGTTATTGATATTACTGAAAATATGCTTAAAGAATTAAAGAAAAGAAGTTTTGCAGACCATGTTGATATAATTTGTGGAGACTTCTTTGAAGTAGACTTTGGTAATAATTATGATGCGGTTATTTCAACATCAGCTCTTCATCATTTTAAGAAAGATGAAAAGTTAAAATTATATAAAAAGGTATTTGATTGTTTAAAAGTTAATGGTCAATTTATCAATTGTGATAAGATAGCTATCAATGAAGATATAGAGAATGAACAATTATATGCACTCGATCATGATTTAAAAGCTAAACATATTGATACACCTCTTACTGTAGATCATGAACTAGAAGTATTAAATAATGTCGGTTTTTCAGAGATTACTTCTAGTGAAGTTGATAGAGATGATTATAAACTTATAAAAGCAAGAAAATTAAAATAAAAGCTAATAAATAAATTAGCTTTTTTTATGCTATAATTATTATGTTATGGAGGTTATATGAGAAATGTCGGAACAGTAGTACGAGGAATACGTACACCAATCATTAAAGAACATGATGATTTAGCAAAAATAGTAGTAGATTCATTAATGGCTGCTAAAGAAAGTGAAGGGTTTGAATTTCATGATCGTGATGTAGTAGCAGTTACTGAAGCTGTTGTTGGAATTAGTGAAGGAAATTATGTAACAGTAGATGATATTGCTAAGGATATGAGAAATAAATTCCCTAGTGGTAATATTGGAGTAGTATTTCCTATATTAAGTAGAAATAGATTTTCTATGATTCTTAAAGGTATAGCTCGTGGAATGGATAAAATAACACTATTATTATCTTTTCCAAGTGATGAAGTAGGTAATGGAATCTTAGATGAAGATGTATTAGATAATAGTAAATATAATTTATCTAGTGTTATTAGTGAAGAAGAATACAAAGAAACATTTGGTTCTTGGATTCATCCTTTTACTGGTATTAATATGGTAGATTTTTATAGAAAATTAGTAGAAGGAGAAAACTGTGAAGTTAGTTTTGTATTTGCTAATGATCCAAAAGAAATATTAAATTATAGTAAAGATGTTTTAACATGTGATATTCATACAAGACTTAGAACTAAGAAATTATTACAAGAAGCTGGAGCTAATACAGTATATGGTTTATATGAAATAATGACTGAGCCAATTGGAAATAGTGGATATAATCCTGATTATGGTTTATTAGGTTCTAATAAGTCTACTGAAGAAAGATTAAAATTATTTCCTAAGAATGGAGATAAATTAGTTATAGATATTCAAAATAGATTAAAAGAACTAACTGGAAAAACTATTGAAGTAATGGTTTATGGAGATGGAGCATTTAAAGATCCTGTTGGTAAGATTTGGGAACTAGCTGATCCAGTTGTTTCTCCAGCTCATACTAAAGGATTAGATGGTACTCCTAATGAAATTAAACTTAAATATGTTTCTGATAATAAGTTTGCTGATTTAAGAGGAGACGAATTAAAAGAAGCTATTAAAGGTGAGATTAGAAAGAAAGAAGCTGATCTAAAAGGTAATATGTTATCTCAAGGAACTACTCCAAGAAGAATTACTGATTTAATTGGTTCACTTTGTGATTTAACTAGTGGAAGTGGAGACAAAGGTACTCCAGTTGTATTTGTTCAAGGATATTTTGATAATTTAGCTAGTGATTAATAAAAACGAAAAAGACATTGAAAAATTCAATGTCTTTTTTTATTCTTCTCTTGTTACTGCTTCATTTGGTCTTAATGATAATCTTAATACTTTTTCTTTTTCTTTAGGATATTCATTATATTCAACGCCGCATACATCAAATAATTTTTTAGCAGCAGTGTTTTCATCAGAACCTTTATATTTATCCGAAAGATATATTACTTCTTTAATACCGTTTTGAATTATTTTTTTTGCACATTCATTGCAAGGGAACAAATCAACATAAATTCTTGCTCCTTCTAGATCTTTTTTGTTACCTCTATAATTATCTATAGCATTTGCTTCTGCATGACAAACATACATATATTTTGTTTTAATAGGTTCTCCAGTTCTATCCCATGGAAATTCGTCATCTGGAAATCCATTTGGTGCTCCATTATAACCAGTAGATAACACTCTATTATTTTCACTTACTATACAAGCTCCTACTTGAGTACTAGGATCTTTACTTCTTCCTGCTGATAATTTAGCGATTCCCATGAAGTATTCATCCCAATCAAGGTAGTTCTCTCTCTTTTTTACCATAAAATCCTCCTAAATTCTTAATCGTTATTATATCACTTATATTAAACTCAGTAAATTATATATTTGTTGTAAATAATTGATAAAATAATAAGCTTTATTTTAACTGTTATTGACTCTTTTACATTACTTAGATACAATATTATATATAATAATACTCGGATTGGAGGTACTTTTATGTACGATGATGAAGAGGAAATAAGAAGAAAAAGAAGAAATCTAATTATAATAGTATGCATTATTGTGTGTATTATTATTTTCCTAGTTATATTTTTATTTGTGTATAAACCACCAGAACCAGAAGTTAAACTTAGTTGTACTTTAGAAGCAGAAAGAGAACCTGATGCAAATGGTGTTTATACGTCACCAGTTAAGATAACAATTAATGGAAAACCTTCTAGTGGAGCTGCAATAGTAAATAAAAATGTAGGTATTAGAGAAAATGAACAATCTAATTCAGATACATTTACAGTTAGTACTGAAGGAAAAACTAACTTAATTGGTTTTGTTCAAGATTCAAATAATAATACAGCTACTTGTACAATGACAGTTAATTATAATTCAACTAAAACAGGTTGTGCTTTAGAAGTAGTTGAGGGAACACCTGGAGAAAACGGTTGGTTTGTTAGTGATGTAAAAGTAGGATTTAAAGCTAAAACAGGTAATATAATTGCTTTTGGTATTGGTACTTCTGAAAACTATGATGGTAATGAATCATTTGTAGTTACAGATGATGGTAATATTAAAGTATTTGGTTATGTAGAAGATGAATATGGAGAAAAAGCTAGTTGTCCAATTGAAATTAATAAAGATTCTTCTAAACCAAATTGTAAGTTAAAAGTAACTAGTGGAAAAGTAGAAGCTGATGGTAAATACAATGGAAGTGTTACCGTTGGATTTGAAGATAATAGTGATGCTGGAAGTAACTTAAGAGGATATGATATTACAAGTAGTAATACGCCAACATATAACGGAACTCAAGAATTTACTATTTCTCAAAATGGTACTTATACAATTTATGGTTATGTTATAGATGCTGCTGGTAATGCAAATTCATGTTCTTTAGACGTCACAAGAGAAGATAAAGCATCTGCTGGTAGAGCTCCTACTTGTGGATTACAAATTGCTGATGGTAGAACTGGAAAGAATGGTTGGTATAGATCAGATGTTACTATAAAAATGACTAATAAAACATCATATGATGGAGCTACAGTAGTAGCTTATGGGGTTGGAACTGCACCAGGCTTTGGTAATACTGATACATTCGTGGTTAATAATGATGGAACAACAGTAGTTAAGGGAGTTATTAAAGATTCAAATGGTCAAACAGGAGCATGTGAAATAACTATTAAAAGAGATGCTACTCCACCAACTTGTTCATTAGTTATTTTAGAAGGAACTAAGAGATCTGATGGTGTTTATACATCTAACGTTAAAGTTGGATGGGGAGGCAGAAACGATAATTTAAGTGGTGTTCGTTATTATGGTGTAGGCCAAGTTGCAGGAAATGCTCAAAACGAATATATAATTATTACAGAAAATGCTGAAACAACAGTAAATGGATATGTAGAAGACTACGCAGGAAATGGTAATTATTGTAAGATAACATTTACAAAAAGATAGATTAATCATAAATCAGAGGTGATACTATGTATGATGATGAAAATGAAATTAGAAGGAAGAGAAGAAATTTAATAATTATAATTGTCGTAATTATTGTAGCGATTATATTATTATTGATATTACTTGGTACACTTGGTGGTTCTAAAAAATCAAAGGTACCACCAACTCAATTAAGTTGTACTTTAGAAGCGGAAAGAGAACCTGATAGCAGTGGTGTATATACTTCACCAGTAGTTGTCACAGTTAATGCAACTCCTTCTACTAATGCATCTATTACAGAAAAGAATGTTGGAATAAAAGAAAATAATAAACGTAATAAAGAAAGTTATACAGTTAGTAGTGATGGAAAGACAGTACTAATTGGTTATGTTGAAGATTCAACAGGAGCTAGTGCTACTTGTGAAACAACAATTTCTGTCTCAATTGCAAAACCAACATGTACTTTAGTAGTATCTAAAGGAACAGAAGGCAATGACAATTGGTATACCTCTGATGTAGAAGTATCCTTTGGAGAAAAGAATTCAAATAGTAGTGCGACAATAAGTTCTTATACTATTACTAAAGAAAAAGGTGCTAGTGATATTGTATCTAGAGCAAATGGTAATACTGATTCAATTGTAGTAAAAGAAGATGGTATTATTGATTTAACTGGTACAATTATAGATTCTGATGGAAAAGAAGGTACATGTACTTTAACTATAAAAAGAGATACTGAAAAACCAACTTGTGCTTTAAAAGTTACAAGTGGTAATCCAAATTCTAGTGGAGTATATTTAGCAGATGTTACTGTAGAATTTGATACATCTGAAGATAAAATATCCTCTATTAAAGAAAAAGGAATTGGTATAAAAGAAGAATTTAAGGAACAATCTTATACAGTTAAAGAAAATGGAAAGTTTAATGTTAATGGTTACGTTAAAGATGTAGCTGGTAATGTTGGAACTTGTACTTTAGAAATAAATAGAAAGACACCTCCTAAATCAGTTCCATCTTGTGAACTTGAAATAGTAGGTACATTAAAAGATAGCAATTATATTGGTGAAACGACAATTAAGTTTAAATCTAAGAATAGTACTAATGGAGCTTCTATTACTGCTTTTGGTATAGGTAATTCAAATGATTATGAAGCTTATAATACTAATGGTACTGAATTCTTAAATGGAAAAGAAAATATAGTATTATCAGGAACAAAAGAAGAAAAAATAGTTCCTTATGGAATGGTTAAAGATTCAAATGATGAAATAGCAACATGTACATTAAGTGAAGTAAAAGTTATTCCTAAACCTGCTTCTCTTTCTAAACCAACATGTGAATTAGAAGTTAAGACTGGTACATTAAATGGAGATTCATACTTAAATAATGCTGTTGTAGGATTTAAATCAGCAACTTCAACTGATGGGGCTACTATTACTAAGAAAGGAATAGCAGAAGGAAATAATCCTACATTAAATGGACAAGAGACAATTAGTTTAGGTCGTGGTACTCATGATATATATGGTATAGTTAGAGACTCAAATGGAAATGTTTCTAAGTGTGGACCATTTACTGTTAAAGTATCTACTGGAAATAGTCTACTTGCTAAAACAGTTAAAGTTGGAGATACAGTAAATTATGATCCTGGTAAATGGGATGAAAGTGCTCCATTCCCTAATGCTGAATTTAAATTAGGTGGATATACTAAGGGTACTAGTAAGAGTACTGGAATTAGTTGTGGAACAGCTATAACTGCAAGTGGTTGGGTTGTTGTATATAATGATGGCAAAGTAGTTAAGATAGCTACTCAAGGTAACCCAGCATGCTTTATGATACCAACAAATAGTAATTCTAATTCAATTGGAGTATCATATTTAAATTTAGTTGCTAAAACAAATTATATTAATACAACTTATGCAACTGATGCAGCTAATATGGATTATGTAATTGCAAGTCAATTAGTGGGTAAAAAATATGCTGATCAAAGATCTGTTCTTCTTACAGGTGAAAGATATTACTTATCAACACTTGGAGATAATGGAAGAACTCTTAAATCAGTTCTAGCAGGACTAGAAAAGTTTAGTGATGCTTCAGGAAGAGCATTCGGAATTAGACCAGTTGTTTCTTTAAAAGAGAATGTTTATACTACTGGTCAAGATAAAAATGGTAACTATGTTCTTACTACTGCTTCCACGAGAGGATTGATAGGAACAGATGAACAATCTTTTGAAGATAAAGCAATAGAAATACTTGAATCTTTATTAGTATAAAAAACGAAAAGTGATGAAAATATCACTTTTCTTTCGTTGACATCACTTTTTCAATAAGATAAACTATTATTGTATAGTAACGAGGTAATGAATATGATAGATGAAGAGAATAAAAGTAAAAATAGAATGTTAATATATATCGTTGTAGGCGTTATTGTATTTCTTGTACTTATATTATTAATACCTTCTTGTACTAAAAAGAAACCAGATACCTCAATGCCTAGTTGTAAACTAGTTTATGCTAGAGAACCAGACAGTGATGGTGTTTATACTAAACCAATTGAAATAACAATTGAAGCTACTGCTTCTAATAATGCTACAGTTATTGAAAAGAATGTAGGTATTCAAGAAAATGGTAGAAGAAATAAAGAAAAATACACTGTAAGTAAAGATGGAGAAACTACTATTATAGGATATGTAGAAGATTCCAGAGGAAAAACAGCTACTTGTAAAGATACAATTACTGTTAGAATAGCAGTTCCAACTTGTACTTTAGAAGTCACTGAAGGAGAACCTGGTCAAAATGATTGGTATACTTCAAGTGTAAAAGTAGGATTTGCTGAAGCTACTTCTAATGGAAGTCAACAAATTACTAAAAAATCTTTATCTATTTCTAAAGCTAAAAGTGAAAATACTACTGATTCTTCAGAAGAAACTATAGAAATAGAAAAAACTGGAGAATATGTAGTAACTGGAAGTATAGAAGATTCTGATGGAAATACTGGTACTTGTACTTTAAATGTTAATGTTGATTTAGATAAACCAACTTGTACTTTAAAGAAAACTAAAGAAGAAGTTGTTTCTAATAAAAATATAAATGTTGTTGTAGAATACGATATTGTTACTGATGAAGGATCTGATATCGATGTTAAAGGTATCGGCTTAGAAGAAGATTACGAAACAGAAGAATTTAAGATAAATAAACGTGGAATATTTAATGTAAATGGATATGTTAAAGATAAAGCAGGTAATACTAATACTTGTACTTTGAAAGTAGATACTAAAAGTACTACTGAACCATTATCTCTACCTACATGTGAATTAATGGTAGATGGAACTAAAAACTATGATGATGGTTATTGTGGTAATGTAGCAGTTAAGTTTAAAACAAAGACTAGTACTAATGGAGCTACTATTGTAGATTTTGGTATTGGTACTATGGAAGATTTAGAAAAATATAATACTGATGGAACTTTATTCTTAAATAAAGTTGATAATATTGAAATAGTTGATGATACTCAAGAAGTTCCAATTAATTATGTTGGAATGGTTAAAGATTCAAATGATGAAATAGAAACTTGTTCATTAAGTACTAAAGTAGTACCTAAGTGTGAAGATCCAACTCCTAGTTGTGCTTTATATCAAATAAGTGGAGTTGTTTCTGGAAGTGGTATTGTTGAAGCAGTAGTAGGATTTGATGAAAGTAAAACATATGCTAAAGGAACAAATAAGCTCGTTAAATTTGGTTTAGATACTGCTCCTACTAATGATTTAAATGAAGCTAGAGAAATAAAACTTGATAAACCAGGATTCTATAATATATATGGTGTTGTAGAAGATAACAAAGGTAATATTGGAAAATGTGGACCTTATTCAGTAACAATTATAGAAAAGTCATCAGGATCTCCCAGTAACAAATTACTAGCATCTTTAGTAAAACCTGGAGATTTTGTTAACTATAATGCTGGTAAATGGTCAGGAACAAATGCAATTCCTTCTTCTCAAGGAAAGTTTGGAGGATATGCTAGTGGTACAACAAAAGATACTGGAGTTGTTTGTACAAATAAAGCTTTAATACCTAAAAATGGTTGGGTAGTATTATCTAACGAAAATGGTGTAGTTAAAATAACTACGAGTGGTATTCCAGAATGTTATTATCATGCTACTGAAAATAGCGCTTCTAATTCAATTAGATTAATAAATGGAGAAGCATCTAAATTCTATAATAGTACTTATGCGACTTCAGCTTCAATTATGAATTCAACTGATGTAAATAGTATTATTACTAGAATGAATGGTTCATCTAATAGTAATGATAGAGTAGTATTTCAAAATTTGTTATTAGCAGGTGATTATTATTATTTACCTGAATCAGGTAATAGTAATAAAACATTATTATCTGTTAAATATACAATAGGTAATAGTATGTTTGTTGATAGAGCAGGATGGGCTCAAGGTATTAGACCAGTTGTTACTCTTAAAAATACAGTAAGAACTACTGGTAAAAAGAATGGAGTATATCAATTAACTACTGCTAGTAAAGGAATAGAAATAGATACAGAAAAATCGTTATACGAGTTAATAGAAGACATAGTAAGAGATTTTTAAAAGTGATAGAAATATCACTTTTTCTATTGAGATATATTTTTAAAAATATTAAAATTGTATATGATAGGAGTATATAGGTATGTATAACGATAGTGAAATTGTTAAGAAAAGAAAACAATTACTAAGATTTACTTCTTTAATTGCTGTTTTTTTTGTAGTGCTTATTATATTTGTTGTAAATACTAATAATACTCCAAAAAGAGAAAAAGAATTACCATTAGAATGTACCCTTACTACTGAAAGTAAATCAGTTAAAGGTGTTTATAAAGATCCTGTAGAAGTTTCTATGATTGTTAATAATGGTAAAAAGATTGTTAATAAAAATGTAGGAATTAATCTAAATGCTAAAAATAATAAAGATACATATACAATTAGAAATAATGGTGAAACTCTTTTACTAGGTTATGTTGAAGATGAAACTGGTCAAACAGCTACTTGTTATGAAAGATATAATTTAGATTTATCTATACCTAGTTGTGTTCTTGAAGTAAAAAATGGTACTTTAGGAGAAGATGAATGGTATACAAGTGATATTGAAATAGGATTTAAATCTAAAGAAACAAATAATGATAATTCTACTATTAGTAGTTATTCAATAGTTAGATCAATTAAAGATATTGATACTAATAAAGAAATATCTAGAGCAATTGGTAATAATGATAAATTAATTATTAATGAAAATGGTAATTTTGAAGTTATTGGTACTGTTGTAGATAATAATGGTAGAAAAGGAATGTGTACTTTAACTGTTAGTATTGATAAAGAAAAACCAGTATGTTCATTAAAAATAATAAGAGGAGATAAAAATAGTAGAGGAGAATATAAGCCTAATATTGTAGTAGGATTTGATAATGCTTATGATGCAATATCTGATGTTAAAGAAAAAGGTGTTGGATTAAATATAAATTATACTGATCAAACGTTTAGTATTACTGATAATAGTAGTAAAGTAGTATATGGTTTTATTAGAGATAATGCAGGTAATACATCTTCTTGTGAAATAAATGTAGATGTTGAAGAAGATAGTTCTGTTAAATATGCTGATCCAGTATGTTCTTTAAGAGTTATTGGTAAGGAGTCTTGTGAAAAATGTGATTCATATTTACCAGGAGCTAAAGTAACATTTAAAAATAATGAAACGTATTCAGCTAATGGAACATCTATTACATCTTATGGATTAAGTGTTAATGGAGAACAAATTGAAACTGATAGATATATTTTTTCAACAAGATCTCTTGAAGAAGGATCGTATACAGTTAAAGGTTATGTTCAAGATTCTAGAGGAGCTAGGAATATTTGCGAAATTAAATTAAAAGTGTCTGATGGTTTTTCTAGATTATCTGATATAGCTAAAGTTGGAGACTATATATATTATGATGCGGGTAATTGGGATAAAAATACAGATTTACCAGAATATGGTTGCTATAACAAAACATGTTTTGGCGGAGTTAATGTAGAATCAAAGAATATGTCTGTTAGTACTTGTGAATCATCTGGTTCATTAAATAATGGATGGAAGGTATTATCTATTGATGAAGATAATGTTAAAATAGTTCATGCAGGTATTCCTGAGTGTTTCTATTATGATAATACTAATAATGATACATTAAATAATAGAGCAAATATATATTTAAATAAAACATTTGGAACTAGTGCAAAGATATTAAGTATTGATGATTATTATGAATTAAAAAATAGTAAAGACTTTGATAAAATATTCTCTATTAATTCAGATTATTATTTATCAAATGATGATAAAGTAATATATAGTGTTAAAAATAATATCTGGGTACCAACTGTTACATATAATAAAGCAATTGGTTATAGACCAGTAATTGAATTAAAGAGTGATGTTTTTGTAAGTAATACAGAAGAAATAAATGGTAATACTTATCATAATATTACATTACTAAGTAATAAAGGTGATTACGAAATTACTAGAAATATATTTAATAATGTTGATATTAAAGATGTAGTTACTGATTTTTTTAAAGAGTAGCAATACTCTTTTTTTATTATAAAAAATATGTTAATATTATATTGATTTTAGGAGGATATATGGATTATCTATTTATATTAATAGCTATTCTTGTTACTGCTGGTGCACAAGTATATATTAGTTCAAGTTATTCTAAATATAAAAAGATAACTGCTAAAAAGAATATTAGTGGTTTTGAAGTAGCAAGAGCAATTCTAGATAAACATGGTTTAGAAAAAGTATATATAACAGAAATCTCTGGTACTATGACTGATTTATATGATTCTTCTAGAAAAGTAGTTAAATTATCTAATGAAGTATTTCATGGAAACAGTATCGCAAGTTTAGCTGTAGCAGCTCATGAATGTGGACATGCTATTCAAGATAAAGAAAATTATGGATTTTTAAGAATAAGAGAAAGATTAATTCCATTAGTATCTTTTTCATCTGTTGGAGGGTATATTGCTATATTAGTAGGAATATTCTTTAGCTTAACAAAGTTACTATGGATAGGCATTGGATTAGAAATAGTTATATTAATATTTCAATTAGTTACTTTACCAGTTGAATTTGATGCATCAGAAAGAGCTAAGAAAGAATTAATCGATAATGGATTTATCAATAATAAAGAATTAGAGGGTTGTTCTAATATGTTAAAAGCTGCTGCTTTTACTTATGTAGCTAGTTTAATTAGTGGAATATTAGAAATTGGAAGATTTATATATATATTTGGAGGAAATGATAGGGACTAATTTTAGTCCTTTTATTTTGCAACATAATACTTCTTGTGTTAATATATTATCGAGAAAGAGGAATTTATGAATATAGGAAAGAAATTTATAATTAATAGTTATAAACATAATGGTAGTATTCATAGATCTTGGGATGAAGCAGTGCTTTTAGAAGAAACAGATGATTATCTTGTTTTTGGTAATAACAAAACTAAAGTAACGGAGGCAGATGGAAGATCTTGGAATACTAAAGAACCTGCTATTTTATATTTCTATAAAAATAGATGGTTTAATATAATAGGTCAATTTAAGAAAGATGGTGTCTATTATTATTGTAATATTGCATCTCCTTATATAATAGAGGATGGAGCAATTAAGTATATAGATTATGATTTGGATTTAAGAGTATTTCCAAATGGTAATTATAGAGTATTAGATAAAGGTGAATATAAATATCATAAAGAAAAGATGAACTATCCAGAAGAGATTGACACTATTCTAAAAAGGGAATTAGATGAGTTAATTGAAATGAAAAAGCAGGAAATTCATCCCTTTAATTTAGAAGAAATTACAGATTACAAAAAAAAATATAATAATTTACAAAAAATTAGTTGACATTACAAATAGAATTTGATAATTTATTAATCGTGCATTTGAAAAAAGCACAAAAAACGAATTTATCACTCTTTATGAAACACTTATAAAAAAAGAAAAAAATAAAATAAAAAGTGTTGACAAGCAGTAATAAAGGTGGTAAATTAACTACTGTTGCTTGAAAAAGTGACAAACAAAGAGTTTTATATCAAAAAAAATAAAAAAAGTTGTTGACTTTGATTACGAAAATTGATATATTACTTATGCACTGCAAGAAAGTGCAAAAATGATCTTTGAAAACTGAGCAAAACGTCAATTACATTTAAGTCAGGTTTTATAAAATGATAATTAATTAACTTGAAATATAGTTTTTTTACTTAGAGTTTGATCCTGGCTCAGGATGAACGCTGGCGGCATGCCTAAGACATGCAAGTCGCACGAAGTTGCCCATTGAAGAAGAGAGCTTGCTCTCGACCGATTTGGATCACAACTTAGTGGCGGAAGGGTGAGTAACACGTGAGTTATCTACCTCAGAGACTGGGATAACTATTAGAAATGATAGCTAATACCGGATGATATAGGAAACGATACGTTTGTTTTTTAGTAAAAGGAGCCTTTAAAGCTTCACTTTGAGATGAGCTTGCGACGTATTAGCTAGTTGGTAAGGTAATGGCTTACCAAGGCGACGATGCGTAGCCGAACTGAGAGGTTGATCGGCCACACTGGGACTGAGACACGGCCCAGAC
>JAEEGL014622199.1_pt1 | contig 19290 bp, 13 predicted proteins | sample 9134231 | NCBI WGS metagenome assembly JAEEGL01 (sample SAMN16246548, study PRJNA631951) | gut metagenome | biome: gut microbiome; feature: rumen; material: fiber-attached | host: Bos | place: Iran: Karaj | collected 2018-10
TCCCACGAGCAGACAGCTTGAGCGATTAGGACCGCTGTTACTATAAGGAATACCATTCCTGATAACATAGTAATGAGTTGTTCCGTTAGGTGTGCGCGAGAAGTCGCAGGCATAATAGCCAATGTTACGGCCAATCTGCGAGAAGGCATTGCTCCAGTTAGAGTTGGCTTTCATGGCATTCATGCCACGGTAAGTGGCACAAGACAGATACTTCGACGAGGGAGTGTTGTAGAATGCAAGGTCCCCCAATGTGGGTGGCTTATCGCCGGCAAACATCACGGCCCCTAAGCTTGTGCATCCATAGAAAGCCTGCTTGTACACAGTCTTCATGGAGCTGGGCAAATACACTCTTGTTATTGATGAGCACCCTTCAAATGCTGAAAGAGCTATTTGTTCAATGCCATAGCCCAAGCGCACGACTTTAATGTTGGAGTTCGAACTGAAAGACCATGACCCCACACTTTGCACTCGCAGACGCGTGCCGTTATAGGTCACATATCCGGGAATGCTCACATCGGTGAGCGATGCACCTGCAGCCGACAGACCGGTCACAAAAGCGTGGCTCTCTTCACTCGACGACTGGGCGGTGTAAATGGTGTACTTGAAGTTGCCTATTTCTACCCCGGTTGTAGATGTGTAGGCATGAGCAGTGACGGCACACAATGCCATCAGCATGAGCATCTTGCACTTGCGTGACCAGGTGCCCGTTCTTAAGTAAAATTTTCTAATCATGAGTCATCATATTTATTATGTTATTATTAAATTTGTCTATATTTATCTATATTTATCACTAATTTCATAGACAATGCTTCATTCTTTTGCCCCCAGCATAAAAGGCATCTCTATCCATCATGTAGCATCATGAAACATGTCATGATACAGACGAGTGTAAGTAGATGTTTTTTCATAATCTATGATATTATGAGTTGATATTCTGCTCGTTATTGTTTATGGTAGTGTGGGCGTTTTGTAGCCTTGATCAAATAATTGTTGACTAAAAAACAATTGATACTTTCACTTTTCTCTACAAAATTACAAAAAATCTTAAATAAGTAAATAAATAATGTGCAAAAAAATGATTTTGCCTCGTTTCTGGGGCAGAATCTATTAAAATGTCAGGGATGGGGTGGGGTTAGAGGGAGGCGGTGTAGGTGCGCCACTTCTCGATGAGCTGGGTCATGTCGTCGGGCACTTCGCTGTCGAAGTCCATCTGCTGGCCGGTGACGGGGTGCACGAAGCCGAGGGTCTTGGCGTGCAGGGCCTGACGGGGGCAGGTCTTGAAGCAGTTTTGCACAAACTGCATATACTTGCTCGTGGTGTTGCCGCGCAGCACCTTGTCGCCACCATAGCGTTCGTCGTTGAACAGGGGGTGCCCGATGTATTGCATGTGCACCCTGATTTGGTGGGTGCGGCCAGTTTCGAGCTGGCATTGCACGAGTGCTACATGGGCAAAGTTTTCAATGGTATGGTAGTGTGTTACAGCATGTTTGCCCAGGTCACCGTCGGGAAAGACGCACATGAGCAGGCGGTCGCGCAGGCTGCGCCCAATGTTGCCCTCAATGGTGCCGTCCATCTGCTTCATCTGGCCCCACACGAGTGCCACATATTGGCGCTTGGTGGTCTTGTTGAAGAACTGCAGTCCGAGCGAGGTCTTGGCACGCGGTGTCTTGGCCACCACGAGCAGTCCCGAGGTGTCCTTGTCGATGCGGTGCACCAGACCCATGCGGGGGTCGGTCACATCGTAGTCGGGATTGTCCTTGAAGTGCCAGGCTAGTGCATTGACCAGCGTGCCATCATAATTGCCGTGCCCGGGGTGCACGCACATGCCTGCAGGCTTGTTCACCACAAGCAGTTCGGCGTCTTCATAGACGATGTTCAAGGGTATGTCTTGCGCCACAATCTCGTTCTCGTAGCGCGGGCGGTCCATCACCACGCTGATGAGGTCGCCCGGATGCACGCGATAGTTCGACTTCACAGGGGTGCCGTTCACGCGTATGCACTGCGCCTCGGCGGCGTTCTGGATGCGGTTGCGCGAGGTGCCCTTGATGCGCTCCACGAGGTACTTGTCGATGCGTAGCAGCACCTGCCCCTTTTCTACTTCAAAGCGGTAATGTTCCCAGTAGTCGCGCCCGTTCTCGTCGGTGAAGTCGGGGTCACTGAAGTCGGATTGGAAGATTTCGTCGCGTTCTTCGTCGGTCATCACACTGTGAGATTATTCGTCGCTTTCTTCCTCTATTTGGATGAGTCCGCGCTTGATCTGGTCTTGGATGAGTGAGTCGCGGTCTATGTCGCTCAGCGGGTCATATTCCATGATATCCATGCTGCCGTCGCCAATGGTGAGTTTGATGCGGGCATTGAGCGGAGCCTTGGTTCCGGGCACCACTTGGCGGTCGTTCACCGAAACCGAGATGATGAGGCCTGCCTTGTCCGACGGCACAGTGTCGGTAGTCACATTCTTGAATCCCAGCGACTTGAGCGTAGTGATACCATCGCTGCCTGCCATGTCGGTGAGTTCCAGCGGCAACTGCACTTTGGGCGGGTTCACCATGTTGATGGTGAGCAGCACGGGCCTGATGGCCTTGATCATGGAGTTGGCCACAGGCACCTGGTCGATCACGATGCCAGGCTTGTAGTCTTCGTTATAGATTGAATCAACCTCATATTCAAGGCCGGCTGCTTCGAGCTTGTCGATGGCCTGCTGCAGCGGCAGAAAATTCACATCGGGCACTTTCACCTGTTCGCCGTGATTGGTGAAAACATCGGTAAGCAGCAAGCAGGTGTAGATGCCTGCCAGAAACACAATAAAGGCCAGAATGCTGTGGAACAGCACGGGGTGCTTGGCCTTGAAGTTATCGAAGAATTGAAGTTTTGCCATTTTAATGTGCGATATATTTTTGGCAAAGTTAGTAATTTGCTTTGGCTTTGCAAAAAAATGTATTTAAAATCAGCTCTTTCTTGCTCAAAACAACTCGGTTTTTTGCAACATGCGCGAAAAAGAATGCAGCAAAGTGTGCTGTAGTTTGATTTCTTTTTTATATATTTGCAAGTTGCTAACAATGCTTTAAATTATGAGTACGGCTAATATCATAAGATTTGGACTGGTGGGCGCACTGTGGCTTGCCCTGTGCTACCTGCTGGTGTCGCGCATGCGCGAGGTGACGCTTGTCAACCTTTTCCCCATCATTGCTTCTGGTATTATCATTTTCGTGCCCATGTACAAGAAATATATTAAAAAAGACCAATGACCGAAATGCCTAATGCCGAATATATAGAAAAGAACTTCCCGCTGCTGAGCAAGATTGACTCGCCGGCCGACCTCAAGAAACTGGATGTGGAGCAACTGCCGCAGGTGTGTGAAGAACTCAGGCGATTCATCATTCATGAGGTTTCGCGCAATCCGGGCCACTTTGCCTCGAGCATGGGGGCTGTGGAAATCAATGTGGCGCTCCACTATGTTTTCAATACGCCCTACGACCGCCTTGTGTGGGATGTGGGCCATCAGGCCTATGCCCACAAGATTCTCACGGGCCGTCGCGACCAGTTCGACACGAACCGCACCTTGAACGGTATCAGCGGTTTTCCCAACCCCGAGGAGAGCGAGTACGACACCTTCACAGCCGGTCATGCCAGCAACTCCATCTCGGCGGCGCTGGGCATGGCCATCGGTTCAGACCTTGCTCATGAGACCGACCGCAAAGTGGTGGCCATCATTGGCGATGCCTCCATCAGCGGTGGCTTGGCATTTGAGGGCCTCAACAATGCCGCTATTCTCAAGAACAATCTGCTCATAGTGCTCAACGACAACGACATGTCGATCGACGCCAATGTGGGCGCTTTGGGCAATTACCTCGCCAACCTGAGCATCTCGCGCGGCTACAACAACCGCCGTTACAAGATCTATCAGTTCTGCAAGAAGCATAACATCATCAACGATAACCGCAAGGGCCTCATCATGCGCTTCAACAACTCCATGAAGTCGCTCATCACGGGCCAGCAGAACATCTTCGAGGGTTTGAACATCCGCTATTTTGGCCCCTTCGACGGCCACGATGTGAAAAAACTCGTCAAGGTGTTCCAGCATGTCAAGGACATGACCGGACCCAAGATCGTGCACCTGCACACCGTGAAAGGCAAGGGTTATGAACCCGCCGAGAAAGATCCTGCCACATGGCACGCACCGGGCACCTTCGACGAGGAAACCGGCGAGCGCATCACCGGCAGCAGCGACGGCAAGCCGCCTAAATATCAGTATGTGTTTGGCAAAACCCTGGTAGAACTCGCCAAGGCCAACGATAAAATAGTGGGCATCACGGCAGCAATGCCAGGCGGCACCTCGATGAATCTCATGCAAGAGGCCTTCCCCGAGCGCACCTTTGATGTGGGCATCAGCGAGGGCCATGCCGTTACCTTCTCGGGTGGTCTTGCCAAGGAAGGGCGGCACCCATTCTGCTGCATCTACAGTTCATTCTTGCAGCGCGCCTACGACCACATCATTCACGATGTTGCCATCCAGCATCTGCCCGTCACCTTCTGCCTTGACCGTGGGGGCATAGTGGGCGAGGACGGCGTGACTCATCACGGCCTGTTCGACCTCGCCTATTTGCGCTGCATTCCTGGCATGGTGGTGTCGGCTCCCATCAACGAGCACGACCTGCGCCGACTCATGTACACCTCGCAACTCGACAAGAATGCAGGTCCTTTTGCCATCCGTTATCCAAGGGGCAGGGGAGTGCTGCCCGACTGGGAGTGCGAGCTTACCGAATTGCCTGTGGGCAAGGGCCGCAAGCTGACCGATGGACAGGGCGTGGCCATCCTTTCGATAGGCCACATTGGCAATGAGGTGAAAAAGGCGGTGGCTGCACTGCACGAGAAAGGCATCGATGTGGGTCACTACGACATGATTTATCTCAAGCCCATCGACAAGGAGATCTTGAGCGAGGTGGCTCAGAACTATAAGGCAGTGGTGACTGTTGAGGATGGCACCACTGTGGGCGCCCTGGGTGGGGCGGTGGCCGAGTGGCTCGCCGAGCATGCTCCTCACATTCCCCTCACACGCAAGGGCATCGACGATGTGTTTGTGGAACATGGCACCGTGGCACAGCTCTATGAGCAGTGTGGCATCGATGCTGCATCCATAGCACGGGATGTTGAAAAGATTTTTAAGAACATATAATTGCAAGCGTTATGAAAATCGTGATTGCAGGTGCCGGTGAAGTGGGCACACATCTTGCCAAGATGCTCAGCAACGAGGAGCAGGACATCGTTATCATGGATACCGAGGAACGCAAACTCGCCTTGCTCGAGAACTACAATCTGCTCACCTATCACGGTAACGCCACCTCGTTTGCCGCACTCAAGGATGTGAAAGTGGGCACTGCCGACATCTTCATTGCTGTCACACCCTATGAGTCACGCAATTTGCAAGCTTGCCAGCTTGCCAAGAGCATGGGCGCCAAGAAGACTGTGGCACGCATCGACAATGCCGAGTATCTTGCCCGCAAGAATATGGCCTATTTTGCTCAGCAAGGCATCAACGAACTCATCTATCCCGAGTTCCTTGCTGCCGGCGAGATTACGGCTTCAATCAAGCGTCCGTGGGTGCGCAATTGGTTTGAGCTGCTCAATGGCGAACTCATTCTTGTGGGAGTGAAATTGCGTTCCAATGCCCCCATCATAGGCAAGCGCCTCAGGGAGTTGAGTGCTTTTTCGCAATATCTGCATGTGTCGGCCATTCGACGCAATCGCGAGACCATCATTCCTGGTGGCGACGACCGTCTGCTGGAAAACGACATAGCCTATATCGTTACCACCCACAACCGCGTCAGCGATGTGATAACCGCCTGTGGCAAAGTGTCGTTCACCCCTGAGCGACTGCTCATTATGGGCGGCAGTGAAATTGCCGAGCAACTGGTGATGCAGGTGGGCGACCACTATCATGTGAAGATTATCGAGGAGAGCATGGATCGCTGCAACGAACTTGCCGAACGGCTGCCGCACTGCAACATTGTGCACGGTGACCCCCGCGATACCGACCTGCTCGAAGAGGAGGGACTCAGCGACTATGATGTGTTCATTGCTCTCACTCCCAGCAGCGAGGCCAATATTCTGGGCTGCATGATGGCCAAGGAGCATGGCGTGCGCAAGACTGTGGCACAGGTCGAGAACCTGCAGTATGTGAACGAGGCCGAGTCGCTCAATATTGGTTCTATTATCAACAAGAAATTGCTGGCCTCGAGTCGCATAGTTCAGATTATGCTCGACAGCGACCTCGACAATGCCAAGTGCCTTGCGCTGGCCGATGCCGAGGTGGCCGAACTCATCATCAAGGAGAAGTCAAAGGTGACCCGTGCCGATGTCAAGGACCTGAACCTGCCGCACAGCATGACCATTGCAGGGCTTGTGCGCGACGGGGTGGGCCAACTCGTGCGAGGCAACACTCGCCTGCAGGCAGGCGACCATGTGGTGGTCTTCTGTCTGGCGGGTTCTATTCACAAAATTGAAAAAGCCTTCAGCTGATGCCCGCGGTTCTGTCACAAAATATCAATTTCCCCATCGTTCTCAGGTTAGTGGGATGGCTGCTCATGATTGAGTCGCAGTTCATGCTGCTGCCTATGGGCGTGGCTTGGTATTATGGCGAGAATCATGTGGCCATCGTCTTTCTCATCACGCTGCTCGTCACACTTGTGGCAGGTGTCACCATGGCCTATGGCATCAAGCCGGCATCGCGTTCCATGCGCAAGCGCGAGGGGCTGCTGCTCACCTCGCTGGTGTGGATTTTCTTCTCGATTTTCGGCATGATTCCTTTCTTGGCAACAGGTGCGCTCAGCACGGTTACCGATGCCTTTTTCGAGACCATGGCGGGTTTTACCACCACGGGCAGCAGTGTGATTGTCGACCTGGAGAAAATGCCGCATGGCATCTTGTTGTGGCGCTCGCTCATGCAGTGGATTGGCGGCTTGGGAATCATCCTGTTCACGCTGGCGGTGCTCCCCATGCTCAACTACAAGGGAGGCATTGCCCTGTTTAATGCCGAGGTCACAGGCATCACGCACGAGCGCATGCGTCCTCGCGTGAATCAAACCGCTAAAAGTCTTTGGATTATCTATATGGTGCTCACCATTGTTCTGGGTATCATGCTTTACCCGGCCATGGGCGGATTTGATGCCACTTGCCATGCCTTGTCGACCATTTCCACAGGTGGTTTTTCGACCAAGAACGATGGTCTCATCTTCTGGCATTCCTATTATATTGCCTATGTGGTGATGGCATTCATGTTCCTGGGCGGTATCAATTTCTCGCTCCTCTATTTCACGGTTTTAGGCAAGTTCAAGCGGCTTTGGAAGTCGAGCATCTTCAAGTGGTATGTTGCCATCATAATCATTTGTGCCTCGTTGATTCTCTTGCGCGTCCTCTATCAGGGTGATTTCGACGACTTCTCCCAGCCTGCTCTGTTTGCTGTTTTCGACACCATTTCGGCTATTACATCAACGGGTTATTCAACAGCAAGTTACGAGTCAACTGGGGAGTTCATCTCCATCCTGCTCATGGTGGTGATGTTCTTTGGCGGTATGGCGGGCTCCACTTCGGGTGGTGCCAAGCTCGACCGCTTTGTGGTGCTCGTCAAGAATTGCAAGAACGAACTCTATAAGGTGCTCCATCCCAACTCGGTGACTGCCGTCTGGGTCGATGGCAAGGCCATGCCGCAGGCACGCATCAACAAGGTCACAGCATTTCTCTCGATTTATGTGATCATCATTTTTGTCGTGGCCATCTTCCTCACTGCATTCGACATTCCGCTGTTCGATGCGCTCTTTTCGTCGATGTCGGTCATCAGCAATGTGGGTCTGGGCTACGGCGTGACGGGCGCCGACGGTTCGTGGGCGCTGTTGCCCGATGCTGCCAAGTGGATACTGTCGCTCGAGATGCTCATAGGCCGTCTTGAACTGTTCACGGTTCTGGTGGTATTCTCCCGCAGTTTCTGGGTTAAAGATTAATAAAAATGTGTGAATAATAATAGAAGTATGAAATTTAATGTTTAATTTTATGGGCTAAAACCATTTATTCATTTGAAAGGAGATTTTTTGTGAACAAAGATATTATTTACAACCCCGATATTTCGAGTGTAAAAGAGAGTGAAAATTATAAGCGCGAAGAAGCTGCCAAGAAGGAGAATCTCACTCCCTGGCAGCGCTTTGTAGGCTTCTTTACCAATGGCCGCACCCGCTTTGCCCTGGGCATCATTTTCCTGCTGTTCGGCATCTACCTGCTCATTGCGTTCCTGTCGTTCATCTTTGGCGCAGGGGCACAGGACCAGAACCGCGAACTCTACTACAGCACCATGGAGAACGCCCACAACCCCGAGCAGATTCACAATGCTGTGGGTGCGCTGGGCGCCAAGGTGTCGCAGTTTTTCGTTGCCGACGGTTTCGGTGTTGCCGCATTCATCATTGTGCTGTGGGCGGTTACCATTGGCATCAGGATGCTTAAAAAGGGTCGCAAGGTCTATTTTTATTCCTACACCCTCGTGTGCCTGTTCAGCCTTTTCGCTTTCTCGCTCGTGATAGGCGCCTGCACCTACAACTGGTCGCCCACCTTCTATGCCCTTGGTGGCAATTTCGGAAAATATGCCAACGAAAGCCTCATGGGGCTGATGGGGCTCTACGGAATGATTGCCGTGAATGTGGTGGTGGCGCTCGTTTGGGTGCTGCTGTGCTACAAGACTCTGCACTCTATCTACGAGAATGTGCGCAACAAACTGCCAGCCTACCGCAAGACATTTGCTGGCGATAAAATCGACGACGAGGATAACCTGAACAACGGTCAGCAAACTGGTTTCTTGGGCGATGAGCAAGAACTCAATCAGCCCAATGAAGTGAAGGAGAACATTGAGCAGGCTGCTCCCGTCAAGAAACCCAAGCGTGAACGAATCAAACCCAAGCCTCAAGGTGCGCCCGAGGAGGCGGCTTCGATGAAACTCATCGACACTACCAAGTCGGTAACCAACCCCAAGGACCCCACGGGCGAATATATGCACTACCGCTTCCCGACACTCTCGCTCCTGAACGACATGCAAATGAAGAAGGACAGCGTGGATGTTGAGGAACAGGAGTCGAACAAGCAACGCATCACCGAAACGCTCAACAACTATGGCATCCAAATCAAGAAAATCGATGTTCATGTGGGGCCTACCGTGACCCTCTTTGAGATTGTTCCTGCCGACGGTGTGCGCATCTCCAAGATTCGCGGACTTGAAGACGACATTGCCCTGAGCCTTTCGGCCATTGGCATCCGCATCATCGCGCCCATGCCTGGCCGTGGCACCATTGGCATCGAGATTCCTAACCGCGACCCGCAGGTGGTGCCCATGCGTCAGGTGCTTGCCTCCAAGGCCTATCAGGACTTTAAGGGCGAATTGCCCATGGTGCTGGGCTGCACCGTGAGCAACGAGGTGTTTGTGGCCGATCTTGCCAAGGTTCCTCACCTGCTTGTGGCGGGTGCTACCGGTAAGGGCAAATCGGTGGGTCTTAACACCATCATCACCTCACTGCTCTACAAGAAAGGGCCCTCGGAACTCAAGTTCATCCTTATCGACCCCAAACGCGTGGAATTCAGCGTGTTCTCTGATCTTGAGAAATACTTCTTTGCCAAAGCTCCGGGCGAGGACCGTGCCATTGTCACCGACACCAGCCGCGTGGTGCACACCCTGAATTGCCTGGTGCAGGAAATGGAGAACCGCTACAAGGTGTTCGAGAGCCTCAAGGAGCGCAAGGTCACCGACTATAACAGGCTATGGCGAGAAAAATTGCGCAACGAGCTCGATGAGGACGGCAACAAGAAATACCATTTCATGCCCTATATCGTGTGCATCATCGACGAGTTCAGCGACATGATCATGACGGCAGGCAAGGAGGTTGAAACTCCCATTGTGCGCCTGGCGCAAAAAGGCCGTGCTGCCGGCATCCACATCATTATAGCCACGCAACGACCCTCGGCACAGGTCATCACCGGCCTCATCAAGAGCAATGTGCCGGGACGCATCGCCTTTGCCGTGGCGCAGATGCAGGACAGCCGCATCATCCTCGACCGTTCGGGTGCACAGCGCCTTATTGGTCGTGGCGACATGCTGTTCCAGCTCGATGGCGAGGTCACGCGTCTGCAGTGCCCCTTTGTCGACACGCCCGAGGTGGTCAAGATTTGCGACTTTATCAAGGAACAGGAAGACAACGATATTAATGTGAACCACGAGCTGTGCTACGAATTGCCCGAATATGTCGTGCCTAACGACGACAGCGGGGCAGGGGGCGACTTCTCGGGCGAGGGAGGCAATCTCAACGACCGTGACCCGCTCTTTGAGGAAGCCGTCAAGTGGATTGTGCAGAACGATATTGCCTCGACATCTTCACTGCAGCGCCGCTATCAGATTGGCTACAACCGTGCCGGGCGCATCATGGACCAGATGGAGGCTGCCGGCATCGTCGGGCCCTCACAGGGCGGCAAGCCGCGCAAGGTGCTCCTCACACCCATGGATGTTGAGCAACTCTTTTTGTAACTTTTCATGGTTTGTTCAGTCTAATAGATTGACAACAACTAAAACACATTTTCAATGAAAAAACTGTTTTCACTCATCTTCATTCTTGCCGCCATTTCGGTACAGGCACAGAATGCCACGGCCATTTTCAACAAGGTGGTCTCTACCTTCAAGGCAAGCGGCACCGTGAGTGCCAGTTACTCGATGAATGGCTCTAAGGGTACCATAGTCATGCAGGGCACCAAGTTCCGCATTCTGGCCAACGATGTCAAGTCGTGGTTCAATGGCAAGACCCAGTGGACCTACTCCGACCAGACTGGGGAGGTGAACATCATCGACCCCACTTCGCAGGAATTGCAGATGACCAACCCCCTGGCTGCCGCCAAGTCGCTCAAGGAGGCTTTCACCATGACCAGTGTGCAGGGCAAGACGGGCTATACGCTCAAGCTCACGCCTAAGAAGAAATCGAATGTCAAGTCCATCACGCTTTATGTGTCGAAGGCCTACATTCTCACCGCGGCCGATTATGTGACCACCAATGGCACCTATAAACTCAGACTCTCAAACTACAAGACTAAGCAGCAGTATCCTGCCTCTACCTTTGTGTTCGACAAGAAACTCGTGCCGGCAGGTACCGAGGTGGTAGATCTGCGTTAATCTCAAATTTCCCAAATTTCCCAGATTTCCCGATTTTCCCAGAATTCCCCGAAATCCCATAAAAACCAAAAAATTCAAGACTTCAGACAAATAGAAAAACTCTCAAAGATATGGAAAATGAACAAGTGAAATGCTTAATTGTGGGCTCTGGCCCGGCTGGTTACACCGCAGCCATCTATTTGGCGCGCGCCAATGTCAAGAGTGTGCTCTACAGCGGACCGCTTCCAGGCGGACAACTCACCCAGACCACTGCCATCGAGAATTTTCCGGGTTTCCCCGACGGCGTCGATGGCTTCAACCTCATGGACCTCATGCGCCAGCAGGCGATGAATGTGGGGGCTGACCTGCGCACTGGGGTGGTTACGGCCGTCGACTTGTCGCAAAGGCCCTTCAAGGTCACCATCGACAGCGACAAGCACCTTGAGGCCGACACCATAATCGTGGCTACGGGCGCTTCGGCACGCTATCTGGGACTCGACGATGAGAAGAAATATGCCGGTATGGGTGTCTCGGCTTGTGCCACCTGCGACGGATTCTTCTACCGCAAGAAGGTGGTGGCCGTGGTGGGCGGTGGCGACACTGCCTGCGAAGAGGCCGACTACCTGAGCAATCTGGCTTCGAAGGTCTACATGATTGTGCGCAAACCCTATCTGCGCGCCTCGGCGGCCATGCAAAAGCGTGTCATGGAGAAGGAAAATATCGAAATCCTCTTCAATACTAACACCCGCGGCCTCTTTGGTGACAACGGGGTGGAGGGGGCGCATCTGGTCAAGTTCATGGGCACTCCCGAGGAACAGGAATTCGACATTGCCATCGACGGTTTCTTCCTCGCCATCGGGCATCAGCCCAACACCAAGTTCCTGGGCGGTCAACTCGCCCTCGACGAGGCGGGTTATATTGTCACGCCGGGTGCCACTACCGCCACCAGCGTGGAGGGCGTCTTTGCGGCTGGTGATGTTGCCGACCCGCGTTACCGTCAGGCCATAGCTGCTGCCGGAACAGGCTGCCGTGCTGCCCTCGATGCCGAGAAATTCCTCGCCCAGCAGCAATAATCCCAATACCACTGCTGCATGCTCTGCGGAATTTGAGGGATCAATATACTCCCAGACTCCTTAGAGATTAGAGCCCCGCGAGCGGATGAGCATTGAAACTCCTGAACTCCCAGACTCCTTAGAGATTAAGAGTCCCGCGAGCAGATGAGCATAAAAACTCCCAAACTCCCAACCTCCTTAGAGATTAAGAGTCCCGGGAGCAGATGAGCATAAAAACTCCTAAACTCCCATCCTCCTTAGAGATTAAGAGTCCCGCGAGCAGATATACTCCTCTAACTCCTTAGAAACGGAGAAAACGGAGAAAATTTGACCAAATCATGGAGAAACAACATGAACTTCCCGTTTTTTTTGGCAAACGCCTTAACTCCATGGATGTTTACATGGGCATGGCAAGGTGATTTTAACTTGTTTCAGTCTCCAGATTTTGGGTTGTTAATAAAAAAAGAGAAAAAAAATTGAAAAAAAAGGTAGAAAACTTGTTCTATTAAAAAATTTATTATTACCTTTGTCAAATAAAAGGCATCGTGTGCTTCGCTTTTTGAAGCAATTTGTGCCTCTAAACATGTGTTTGTAACTTAACTTTTATATTTAATAAATTTATTAACTCTTTTAAAATCAATTGATTATGAAGATTAAATCTTTACTCCTTTTAGCTGCTTGTGCATTTGCAATGCCAGCTATTGCTGCCGATGGCGATCTCGATCCTTCGACCAACGTAAAGTTCGAACAGAGAAACAATGTTGAGCCCGGCCAGATTGTGTACATCAACTTCATTCTCGAAAACCCCAACATGGAGTATTCAACTGCTCAGATGGACCTTGACTATCCCGAAGGTTGGGAAGCTGTGAAGTTCTCTCAGAAGGATGCAGGTATTGGCACAAAGCCCGCTAAGGCTTACTGCCAGATGATCCCCGAAGGTCGTCTCGATGAGATCTGGGACGATGATGGCAACGGTCATGGTGCTTTCACTATCGTGGGTAATGTTCCCGACGATGCATCGTTCCGTTTCGCTTACTACGATGCTGAGGCTGAAGGTAAGAAAGTTGCTTGCGGTGATGATGCAATCGCAGTTATCGCAATCCAGATTCCCGAAGGAGCTACTGTAGGTGACAACACTATCACTGTTCGCGAAGTTTGGCTCGCAACTGGTCTTCCCGATGGCGAAGGTGACGGCGGTATCGACGATTTCACTTTCACCATCAAGGTGGATCCCGTGGGTGTTAAGGACGTGAATGCAAACAAGGCTGTTGCTGGTGTGAAGTACTACAACATTGCTGGTGTTGAGAGCGACAAGCCCTTCGACGGCGTGAATGTAGTTGTTACTACTTACACCGATGGCACTAAGGCTGCTAGCAAAGTTATCAAATAAGAATTGCTCTTATTGATTAACCCATAAAGGCTCTCGCATGCGCGAGAGCCTTTTTTGTCGCATATTATTTGTGTTTTGAAGAAAAAATGCTTATCTTTGCGATTGTGCAACAGTGTTGACCTACATTATTATATAATATAAACCTCTAATTATTGCTCATTATGAAACTGAAATCACTGCTTTTGCTGGCACTTGTGGCGTTTGCTGTCAAGCCTGCCTTAGCTGCCGAGGGAGAATTGAACCCATCCACAAAGATTTCGTTCGAAGTAATAGACCCTGCATCGCTCAAGTCAGGTGAGATTGCATTTATCAAACTCATCTTCACCAATCCCGAAGTGGAGTATGCAGCCATCCAGTGCAGTTTTGACTATCCCGAAGGTTGGGAACCTGTGAAGTTCTCTCAGCAGCAAGCAGGTATTGGCACAAAACCTAACAAGTCCTATGCGCTCGTTATGCCCGAAGGTCGTCTTGACGAGACCGAAGAGTTCGGAGCTTTTGCAGTTCTGGCTAATGAACCAGACGACGCCTCGTTCCGTATGGCAATTTATGATGGCAATGCCGAGGGAAAGAAGATTGCTGTGGGCGACGATGCCATCTTGGTGTTTGCCGTGAAGATACCCGAAGAACCGGGTGAGAATACCGACATCACCGTGCGCGACATCTGGATTTCGACGGGCAATCCCGGTATGATTGGCGATGGAGCTATCGACGAGTTCACCTTCAACATCTTCTCAACACCGGTCTATGACATGCGCATCGATAAGACGGTGGCTGGCGTGCTCTATTACAACCTTGCCGGCGTGGAGAGTACCAAGCCCTTCGACGGCATCAATGTGGTGGTCACCACCTATACCGACGGCACTCGCACCACTTCAAAAATCCTCAAGTAATACTCACACTGAGGTCGAAACAACAAAAGGCTCTCGCAATCCCAGCGAGGGCCTTTTTGTTCCCCTCCCTCAAGCGGCTCGCTCACCTGTGGGGGTGGCAAGGGCCTTTGGTATTTTTTAACGCGCTTTTTGTCACTTTAATAGCGCATTTTAATGAAAATGTGGATTTTTCGCACTATATTTGTAGTTATTATTATAAATAATGTGTGCATAAACGTAAATCTTAATGATTTTAATGAAATAATTAATCATGGAGTATTCTTATATTGCTAATTCAGGAATTCAGCTTATCACTTTTCCTGTTGAGATTGATACACAAGACATCTTCAAGAAATGGTTCCGTGAGTGGTATGACAAGGAATTGGGACTCTACCACCTGGATGTACTTGAATGCGTCGACGATGAGGGACGCTCCCTGTTCTTCAACCAGAAAGACCTTTTCGATAACGGCTATTTGGCAAAAGGAATCAAGAAACTGGATGCCGAACAAATTGAACGCGATGGTTTCATCAAACCCGTTGCCATAGACTATGGTACCGGGGAGTTGAGTGAGGAAATCTACAAGATGTCGTTCTCCGACACCTCTAACAAGTTCGGCAGCCTCATCAACCAGTGGCTGCCGGTGCCTTACTTCAAGCTGCGCACACCCGATGTGTTTGAGATGGGACCATTCAACTGGGTGCGATGTAAGTTCATCCCCACCGGAGAAGCCGACGGCAAGACCAAGTTCAATGTGATACTGGCCATCGACACCCATGTGGACTATAATGCGGGTCGATATACCGAGTCGCCTGTATTCTCGGACAAGTTCCAGAGCGAGATTGAATTTGAAGTGTGCTCTAACGACATACTGCTCACCCAGTACTGTTCGGCCTCTAACGAGAAGTGCAGCTACATCGACGATTATCTGCGCCGTCTGGTGCATCCTGGGGTGAGAACGGTTGGTGCCATTCGCAATGAGAAGCACCGCATGTCGTATATCTCCTCTTATTTCTATCTCATGAGCTATGTGGCGCAAAAGAAGAAATTCCCCAAAATCAAGCTGTTGCGCGACAACGATGTGGAACTGAAGAATGTCGACATGATTGTTGACATTGGCAACTCGCGCACTACCGCGCTGCTGGTCGAAGGGCCCCGCCGACAGGACTTCAAGGCCATCGACCGCCTGAAACTCCAGGATTATACTCGCCTCATTACCGATGGCGACAACCCCCAGCTGCTGCAATATGAGGGCGCCTTCGACATGCGGGTTGCCTTCCGCAAGGTTGACTTTGGCGACTGCGGCATCGAGGAAACCAAGCAGTTCATTTATCCCAGCCTGCTGCGACTGGGCACCGAGGCCAATTATCTGATACATGCCACTGTCGAGAACGAGTTGAGCAGCGACACCCTCTCGACCTATTCCAGCCCTAAGCGTTACCTCTGGGACGGCAAGAAGAACAAGCAAGAGTGGGAATACCTTGTGCTCAAGGATGAGCGTCGGCAGCACATTCTGGAATTGAAAGGCATTACCGACTATCTCACCGAGGACGGCCGTGTTGACCTTGACCATGGCGGTGGCACCCACTACTACTCGCGCCGCTCGCTCATGACCTTCTCATTCCTCGAGATGCTGGCCCAGGCGCGATGCCAGATCAACAGCCCCGAATATCGCAACTATCATGGCAAGGTGAACATGCCGCGCCGCATTCGCCGCATCATGATCACTTGCCCCACCACCATGTCGAAGACCGAGCGATTTGCTCTGGTCAACTGTGCTCGCGATGCCCAGAAACTCATCTCCAATTTCTATGGCGAGACCGAGCCGGTCGAAATTGTGCCCCTTTACAAGAACCGCAACGACGATGAACCCGTGTGGTACTACGACGAGGCCACCTGTTCGCAACTGGTTTACATGTATGCCGAGGTGGGCTACAAGTACAAGGGCAACTGCGACGAGTTTTTCAAACTTTATGGCAAGGAGAAAGACGGAAAACCATGCCTCACTGTGGGTTCGCTCGACATTGGCGCTGGCACATCCGACCTCATGATATGCGACTACAGTTACAATAAGAGCCCCGTGACAACGCTCATCCCCGATCCGGTGTTCTACGACAGCTTCTATTATGCTGGCGACGACATGCTCAAGGCACTCATCCAGGGCATCATCATCGAGGGCGAGAATTCAGCGATAAGAAAGAACCTGCCCGACATGCCAGCCGAGGAGTTCCGCCAGCTCATGAAAGACTTCTTCGGGCACGATTATGCCGAGCTCTCGATGCACAACCGCATCATGAGGCGCGACTTCAACCTGCAGGTGTCGGTGCCTCTCATGTACTATTTCCTGCAGTTGCTTGCCGATGGCAGTGCCGACTGCACCGTGCACTACAAGGATGTGTGGGAGGGCAATGAACCTAACGAGATGGTGCTCCAGCGATTTGAAGAGCACTTCGGGCTCGACCTCAGGAAAATGGAGTGGAACTATGTGGCCGACGAAGTGGCGCAGGTAGTGAATCACTCATTCGACGGGCTGCTCAAGAAGGTGGCCGCCATCATGTTTGCCTACCATTGCGACATTGTGATTCTCTCGGGCCGACCCACTGCCCTGAAGCCCATTCGCAACATATTCTTGAAATACTATGCTGTGGCGCCCGACAGACTCATCTCGCTCACCGACTACTATGCCGGCGACTGGTATCCCAGCCGCAACACGGGTTACATTCGCGACACCAAGACTGTGGTGGTGCTGGGCGCCGCCATCGCCTACTATGCCACCGACGGCTCCATGTTCGAGAACTTTGTGCTCGACACATCGCTCATGGCCCGCAAACTCAAGTCGGTAGTCAACTATGTGGCAACGCCGCCGCTCAACACCGAGAAATATGTAGTTCAGCCCAATAAGAACAATGGCGAGATTGTCATCAAGGCCCTGCCCACCTATCTCAATGTGAAGCAGGTCGACATTGATGCCTATCCCGAACGCCAGCTCTACTCCATCGACTTTAACTACGATTTGATGATGGAAGCCATTCGTCGCCGCATGGAAGATGACGGACTCGATGTGATCGATGCCGCTGTGGTGGGAAAACTCAACGAAGACTGCGACCGGTTGAGGCATCGCATGCCTTTCCGCGTTACCATTGAGCGTGACCCCAACGACCGCGAGAACCTCGAGATTTCGTCAATCACCGATGTGGATGGCAACGACATTCCTACCCGAGATATCGAAATCACGATTCAGAGTCTGGGTACCAACGACTGCTACTGGCTCGATTCAGGTGAATTTAACTTCTAATTATCGTAGCTCAGGAGTTCGTTGACACTTTTTCATTCCTTAGAAGGGGTGTAAACATAATCCTTAGAGCTGTATGAAATAAAGTTCTGGACCCCCTAGGGGGTCGCACCGCTAAAGCGGTGCATGTATCACGAGTTCGTTGACATTTTGTACATTATTTTAGAGGCATTATAAACTCAATGCTTTGTTTGGTGGTGCCATCTTGTTTGATTAGCAAGCAATGCCCGTTAATTAGCAAAACGGCCTCAATGTATGTATGCATCAGCTCAGGAATGACGGCTATATCTGTGTTCAGCACACTAATATTGAGGTCGCTTCGAACCAGCCTGATAAAGCGAATTTCGTTGAGGTTGCAGGAATCCAATTCCGGGCGTTCATCAACATGATAGTCGGCACCGAGACGCACCATCGGCACGTCAAGTTCCTGATCGAGTTGCAAAGGTGTCTTATGGCCCATCGTGGAGTAGTGGTGCAGTCGGTTATGTATATTCATAAATTCAACCGAATGCCGTTGCAACTCATCAAAGTTTCTGTGCTCTTGGGTCAGCAATGTGCGCTCCACTTTTTGGTTGAATCTCTCGATGACCCCGTTTCTCCATGGCTCGCTGACGGGTATGAAGATGGGAGTCACATTCAATGAGAGAATCGTCCTGAGCAACATGCCAAGTCCCCTGGGATGTCGGTTGCTGCCTTTGAAAGACAGTTCGTTGTCCATCTGCAAGAAGTCGGGAACAGTGTAACTCTTCCAAAAGGCTACGACACTTTTGGTTATGTCAGTCCCACTTTTGCTCAAGATCGGATAGACACCGGCATGGCGCGTATCATTGCTGATGATTGTCAGCAGGAAATACCGTTGGCCGCCACGGATATATCTTGGCCCGACCAGGTCCATGATTTGCATGTTCAGAGGCGGCTCGGGGTAGTCGATGCCGCTCTTTTGATATGGGACTTTCTTCTTGGTCAGCCCTCTTCTCTTGAGAATCCGATTGATGGTCGCCACCGATGGCGGTTCTATGCCCCTCGCGCTAAGGTCGTGCCAAATCGCGAATGCGCCAGACTCCATATGCGGTGACGCGTCAAGTCTGATGCGGGATGAAACGACCTGTGCTTCGAGCTCCTCACTGGTCTTGTTCGCTTTGCTGTGCGGGGCATTTGACAGGGACCGCTCCCATCCGTCAGCACAATCACGTTGGCGGTTTATCCACTTGTGAACCCACTGACGTGAGCGACCTAATCTGCGCGCGATCTCAGCGACTTTGATGCCATGCGCATGCATATCGGCGGCCTCAAGCCTTAATGTCTCCTCGTTTGCCATAAGTAAACAAAATATTTAGCGTTATGGCGGACAATGTACAAAATATGTCAAAGAACGCTCTTGGTTGATGCCTTGATTATTCAAGGACTCATATGCGAAAATTTAAATGTTAAACAAAAATCTGTCATTTACTCAGCGGCTTTTTGAACAAAAGTGTCAACGAACTCCTGATACAAAAGTGTCAACGATGTCCTGAGCCATGGCA
>JAEEGL015120974.1_pt1 | contig 19290 bp, 17 predicted proteins | sample 9134231 | NCBI WGS metagenome assembly JAEEGL01 (sample SAMN16246548, study PRJNA631951) | gut metagenome | biome: gut microbiome; feature: rumen; material: fiber-attached | host: Bos | place: Iran: Karaj | collected 2018-10
CTTAATTTTAGAATTAAATATTATAAGTCTCGTTAGAGACTTTTTAAATTGAAATAACTAATTGCATATTATATAATTATAATTAGGAGATAGATATGTCAAATCAACAATTATATGAAAACTTGCAAAAGAATTTTGGTAAAGTTACTGTTTTAAAAAATGGTATGTATCATGCTGTAGCATCTAATGGAGATGAGTTTTATATTAATCCAAATGATCCTAATGTTAATTTGCATGTTTATTTACCTGGTCTTGGTGGTGGAAAACATAGAGTAACAAATAGTTTTAGAAACATAATGGAAAGTAGTACAGTACCAAGTTATAGTATAGTTCTTGCTAATCAATATGAAGATAAGAAAAATGTTTTAAATAAAGCTTATAATACAATTATTGGTAGTGGTTATTCATTAAATGCACTTGAGGTTTCAGGAAATAGTGCTAGTGGTGGAACAGCTATTAGTAGAGCATCATCATTTTTAATTAATCATCCAGAATATGCTGATAGGACAGCTATTATTTTAAATGATGCTTATAATATGGAAAGATCTTATACAAAAGAACAAAGAAAGGTATTATATGATAATCAAATACCAATTATTTTTGTTACACCTTCAAGAAAATATTCAGTATATGGATCTAATAGAGTTAGAAAATGGACTACACCATTTACTTCTAGTGGATTTAATGTAATATGTTTTGATTCTGAAGATACAGGACATAATGAATTATCAGAATATAGTTTTATTAATAGAATACCAGAATATGTATTTGGTCTAACAAATGAAGTAGGAAATGATGGTAGAGTAAGAGCAGCTAATTATGTTGCGTATAAATATAATAAAGAAACTAAACAATATGAAAGAGTAGAATTAAGTTCTGCACAATTAAAAACAATATATAAAGCAGAAAACATAGAAGTATTTAATCCAAGTTTATATACATCATCTGATAGATTTAGTATTGTTAATGAAGATTTAGATGCATATCATAATTTTAGTGATTTAAAAAGTATACAAGATGTAAGTATAAATATACCTAGTAGTTTAGCAAATGCAGAAACTATTAAAAGTGATACTGAGTTTATTACATCAAGTATGAATGCTATAAGAAGTCAAATAAAAGCATCTGGATTTTTAAACAATGTTAATTTACCTAAATTTAGAAGTTATAGTGGAATACCAGGATGTATTGGTGAATACATAGATAAATATTATGATTATATAGGAGATTTAATGGATCTTTTAGTAGAAGAAACAACGGCTGTTACAAGTTTAGGACAAGTAATGGCAGATATGGATAGTGATATTGCTGAAAGAGGAAGTGCTCTTGGAGAAGTAAAAGAACTTGAAAGAGTACCTGTACAAAGAATCAAAACATATAAAGATAGAACAGAACCAACTGAAGAAGAAGTAAATGTAATACCTGATTCAGATGAAGATGAATCTCCAGGTAGATATGGTAGTAGAAGTGGACCTGGTTCATCAAAAGAAACTAAATATGATATAAAAGATTTCTTAAATTATAAAAGAGATGATGGTAGTTTATTATTAATTAAAAAAGATGGAAATGATATTTCAGAAGTATTCTATAGATATGAATATAAAACACCAGACCAAGCAGAATATATGAGAGATAAAATCTATGAAAAATGGAAAAATGTAGATTATGTTGATAAAGTAGAAAATGATAGTAATTTTGTCTATATTAAATTTAAAAACAATGCTTTTGAAAACATGTCACTAGATGAAATAAAAGAAAAATATAAATAGGAGGATATTGTGAAAATACAAGTATATGCAGATGAATTAATTGCTTTTAAAAATTCAAGTATTTGCTCATCACTTAAAAATGATTCTAAAGAATCAGGTAATGTTGAAAGTACAATATCTGAGTTTGTTACAATGGCAAAAGGAAGACTTATTGGTAGTGGATGGGATAATGTTAGTGCTAAATTAAATGAGTTTCAGTCAGTATTATTAAAAAGAATAGAAGTAGCAAATTCATTATCAGATTCAATTGAATCAGCAATTAATCTAATATTAGATTATATGGGTGAATATCCTTTCTTAGATTGTTCTCAACTTGATGAAATAAAAGATAATAAAAAACAATGTGAAGCAAATATTGAGATAATTAAAAAAGCAATGTATGCCACTAAAACAGAAAGTGTATATGATAGTAATATAGAAGGATATAAACAAGTTACTGTTAATGTATATAGTTCTTCTGAAATAGAAGAATTTCAAAGATGCATTGATAAATTAGAAGAATCAATAAGTGAAATACAAAAACTAATAAATAAATTGGAAGGATTAGGAGATATTTATAAGCAAGCAGAAGGCATACTTGAAGGAGCATTTTCTCAAGTAAATAGTTTTGGTAGTTTAGTATCTAAAACAGTTCCTAATAATAAAGTAGTTTATGTAAAATAAAAAAGCCTTAAAGGCTTTTTTGTTTACCATTTAATTCACTAATTTTTTGTGATAAATCATTTATATCAACTAATTCAAAATTATTATTACTTAAACCACTCATTCTATTAATAGCATTTTGAATATCTTCATCAGGTACATTTCTTTTTTTAAGAGCAATAACAACTTTATTTACTAATGATGATTGTGCTCTTTGAAATCTAACATATAAATCTTGTGTAATTAATCTTTTAGAATCAACTGCTGATATATATGGACAACCATATCCAAAAATAGCAGTTAAAATATAACTTGGAAAATAATTTAAATCAGATTCACCTTGATTATTCCATGGAATAGGATCAATAAGTGTATAACCATCTTCTTTTGAATAAAAGAAATTTAATGGCTTTGGATCAATTGTAATATTATATTTTCTTAAATCATAAACATCATTAACAAATTTATCATATACTTCTTGTGTTGAATTATCTCTATATTCTAATAGTTCTACATACTCAGTTAGTCTTTTTAAATAATCATTAGCAACCTCATCATAATTATACTCTTCATTTGGAGATAAATATGTGGCAGTATTATCAGATGATGTAACACCTTTAGCTCTTTCTTCAATAAATACACCGCTAGTATATGAAATGTTACCAAATGTACGAGTAGAACCTTCTATTAATTTATAGTCAGTGACACATGCCATATTAATTCCATTTCTTTTTGCTTCTAACATGTTTTTTAAATATTGTTCTAATTCTTGATCTGAACAAGGCATAGTTTTATGTAATAAAACATAGTTATCATCTATAATAGTACATATTTCTTTTTGACTTTTTCCTCTTTCAAATAACTCATCTGTAAGTTTCATTTTAATCACCAATATAATTATATCATAATTTGCTTTTTAATATTAAAAATGCTACAATAATTTGGCATCTTTAAAAAGGAGATTTTTATGGAAATTGTTGATTTTAAAAGACGTGAAATGAAACAGTTTATAAAAGAATATACTTTTAATAATGGAACTGTTCATTTAGAAAATGGTAAGAAATATAAACTTGATAGAGCATTTGTAGAAGATATGAAACGTAGACATGATGCTACTCTTGATCATTATGGAGTGGATAGAAATCAAATAGAATGGTTATCTTCTAAAAGAAATGATGTTACATTATCAACTCTTCCAAGTGGAATTATTACTTTTGAAGGGATAGATGTAGGGGTAATATATCCAAGATTCTTTTATGATTATGATTCATTTAACAATATGAGTAGAGAAGATACTCTTTTAATATTAAAGAATATAAGAAGCGCTATTTCAAAAAATGAAGAATTATTATCAAATGGAATTATTAATATAAATTTTGTAACTAAAGACATTATGTACTGTTCAGATGATGTTCAATTAATTGATTTAGATGGAAGTCATATTAAAAGAGAAGGATATGCATCATATGAAGGTTTATATACAGGTTTTGTTCATGATATCTATGGTATTATAGATGATAAATTAAAACTTCAATGTAGAGGAAAAGCAAGTGAGTATTCTAGATTAATATGTGAAGTAAGAGATATATTTAAATATTGTGAACAATATAGTAAATTACTTGATTATCCTAGAAGAGTAATTAATGAAATAGAAAAGCAAAGAATACTTAAATAATTGACTTATTAGTCAAAATATAGTATTATTATACACACCAAGGAGGTATATTATGATAAAAAATAATATTAACAATTTAAATAATAATCATGTTCATAATAATGAACCTCTTTTGTTTGTGCATAGATAATCTTTATCTTTTAACTTATGAAAAAAGAAAATATTATATGCACAAACATATAATATTTTTATTTTAAAAAAATATAAAAAATGATAAAATTGTAATAGATTATTACTTTAAGAAAGGAATGATTAAAATGAAAGTTGAACCAAAAACATTACCTGGTTTTATGGAATTATTTCCAAATGAACAACTTGAGTTTGATAGAATTAAAAATATAATAATAGATACATATAAAGAATATGGTTATTATGGACTTGATACTCCAATTATTGAATTATCAGAAGTATTACTTGCTAAAGCAGGTGGAGAAACTGAAAAACAAATATATAGATTCAATAAAGGAGATAATGATTTATCACTTAGATTTGATTTAACGGTACCTTTAGCTAAATATGTATCAAGTAGATATAATGAACTTGTATTTCCTTTTAAAAGATATCAAATAGGAAAAGTATTTCGTGGTGAAAGAAATCAAAAAGGAAGATATAGAGAGTTTTATCAATGTGATATAGATGTAATAGGTGATGAAGAATTATCGCTTAAATATGATAGTGAAATGCCTTCTATTATTTATGATATTTTTAAAAGATTAAATATTGGAGATTTTGTAATAAGAATAAATAATAGAAAAATATTAAATGGTTTTTTTGATAGTTTAGGTTTAAAAGATAAAATATCTGATATATTAAGAACTATTGATAAAATAGAAAAAATAGGTAAAGAAGAAACTATTAAAGAATTAAAAAGTATTGGTTTAAATGATGAACAAATAGATAAATCTTTAAAACTTATTAATTCTAAAAACATTAATGAAGTAAAAGATTTATGTGATAATGAATTATTTAAAATTGGTATTGAAGAATTAAATAGTGTAATTAATGATCTTAATCTTAGAGGATTAAATAAAGATAATTATATGGTAGATTTTTCAATAGCAAGAGGTCTTGATTATTATACTGGTACAGTATATGAAACTACATTAAAAGAATATCCTGGATTAGGAAGTATATGTTCTGGTGGAAGATATGATAGTTTAGCAGAATATTATACAGATAAAAAACTACCAGGAGTAGGTATTTCAATAGGATTAACTAGATTATTTTATCAATTAATGGAAGCTAAAATAATAAATCCTCTTGAAGTTTGTACAAGTGATGTTATAATAGTTCCGATGACTGAAAACTATGAATATGTCTATAATGTATTCAATAGACTAAAAAATATGAATTTAAAAGTAAATATATGTTTTTTAGATAAAGGATTCAAACAAAAGTTAAGATATGCTGAAAGATTAAATAACAAATATGCAATTATCATTGGAGATGATGAAGTTTCTAATAAAGAAGTTGCTATTAAAAATTTAAAGGAGTTTAATCAAGAAAGTGTTTCTTTAGATAATTTGGAAAAATACAAATTTAATTAGGGAGGTTTTGAAAATGGATGGTATTAGTTTTTTAAGAGGGGTTAAACAAGATTATGTTCAATATAATGTTTGTCATCCAATTAATATGAGCGGAAGGGTATATCGTTATAGAGATGAAGAAGTACCTAATCCAGAAGATATTTTAATTTATAAGGGATGGGCACCAACAATTGAAATAAGTACTAGAAGTGAATATGAAATATTTAAAAAAGTAAATGGTGGTTCTGATTATAGAGCAGATGATGATAAAGTATTATTTTGTTTAAATGATAGGGAAACAATAGCTGATGTAGTTGATGCAGTTGATTCTTATTATATTACTGCTCAATATGAAAATTGTATTGATGATTTAATTAGTGCCTTAGAACCAAAGAAAAGATTAGAATTATATAGAAAGTAATTGTTTGACAACAATGCTTCTAAAAAGTATAATTAATTCATAAATCGATGATGTGGAGAAGTAGCATATAAATGTTTTTAAGAGAGTTAGTGTTTGGTGAAAACTAATAAACTATATATGTGAATAACACCATGGAGAAGAATAGTGAAATTAAGTAATTATTCTCGGGTAAAACCGTTATTAAAATAAGTTAAAAAAGGGATGGTACCGTCTATATGACTCCTTGTGTACCATCTTTTTTATTAGGAGGAAATTATGATACATCAAATGAAATTAAGAGATAATCCTTTTCAAAGAATCAAATCAGGTAAAAAAACTATTGAAATAAGACTTTATGATGAAAAGAGAAGAAAAATTAAAGAGAATGATTATATTGAATTTACTAATCTTGAAGATGGAGAAGTAATAATAGTTAAAGTAATTAAATTACATTTATTTAAAACATTTAAAGAATTGTTTGAAAAATTTGATAATAGTTACTTAGGACATGATAAAAATGATAAAATAGATTATAAGAGAATGTATGATTATTACACTGAAGAAGAGGAAAAAGAACTAGGTGTAGTTGGAATAGAAATAAAAATAATTAAAGGAGATGAATAATATGGACGTTAAAGATTTATTTGACGCAATTAAAAAATATGAAAATAAAGAGGTTACTCTAGAAGGATGGGTTAGAAATAATAGAAATCAATCTAATTTTGGTTTTATTGATTTTAATGATGGAACTTATTTTAAAAGTTTACAACTTGTTTATGATAAAGAATTAGATGATTTTGATACTATTAGTAAAATAAGAGTAGGTTCTGCTATTAGAGTTAAAGGTAAAATAGTTAAATCTGAAGGTAGTGGACAATCTCATGAATTAAAAGTTAGTAGTGTTGAATTGTTAGGTGATTCTCCTGAAGATTATCCAATTCAACCAAAAAGACATACAAGAGAATTCTTAAGAGAAGTAGCATATTTAAGACCAAGAACTAATTTATTTAATGCAGTTTTTAGAGTAAGAAGTGTGGCTGCTCAAGCAATACATGAATATTTTCAAAGTAATAATTATGTTTATTTTCATAGTCCAATTATAACTGGTGCTGATTGTGAAGGATCAGATCAAATGTTTAAAGTAACTACACTTGATTTTGATAATTTACCAAAAGATGATAAAGGAAAAGTAGATTTTAAAGAAGATTTATTTGGAAAGAAAACATTTATTACAGGAAGTGGACAATTACATGGTGAAACATTTGCTATGGCATATAAGAAAATATATACATTTGGTCCAACTATGAGAACTGAAAATTCTAATACTAAAACTCATGCTAATGAATTTTGGATGATTGAACCAGAAGTAGCTTTCTGTGATTTAAATGGAATAATGAATATTGAAGAAGAAATGTTAAAATTCATTATTAAATATGTTATGGATAGGTGTCCACTTGAGATGGATTTCTTTGATAGTTTTGTAGAAAAAGGTATTAAAGATAAATTAAATAAAGTATTAAATAGTAAGTTTGTTAGAATAACTCATCATGACGCTATTAAATTATTAAAAGAAGCTAAAGTTAAATGGGAATTTGAACCAGAATATGGTGAAGATATAGCAAAAGAACATGAAAAATATATAACAGAACATTTTAATGGACCAGTATTTATTACTGATTGGCCAAAAGATATTAAGGCATATTATATGAAACTTAATGATGATGGTAAAACTGTTGCTGCTGTTGATTTAGAAGTTCCAGGAGCAGGAGAATTAATGGGTGGTAGTCAAAGAGAAGATGATTACGACAAATTAATTAAAAGAATGGATGAAATGGGTGTTGATAAAGATAAACTTGATTGGTATACAAATCTAAGACGTTTTGGAGGTTGTTACCATGCAGGTTTTGGACTTGGATTTGAAAGATTAATTATGTACTTAACAGGTATTGAAAATATTAGAGATGTAATCCCATATCCAAGAACACCTAACAATTGTGATTATTAGGAGGGGATTTTTGTGAAAAACATATTTCATACTATTATGATAGATGATATTGATAATAGTATGATCGGAAAGGAAATAACTGTAAGTGGTTGGGTACAAACTATAAGAGATCATGGTGGAGTATTATTTCTTGATTTAAGAGATACCACTGGATTATTACAAACAGTTTCAAATGATGATGAATTGTTTAAAGGTTTGTCTCGTGAATCAGTTATTAGAGTAAGTGGAAAACTAAGACAAAGAAGTGAAGACACTTATAATGAAAAATTAAAAAGTGGAAAAGTAGAACTTTTAGTAGAAACATTAGATCTTTTATCTGAATCTTTACATGAACTACCTTTTGAAATAATGTTTAGTAAACAAGTTCAAGAAGATTTAAGATTAAAATATAGATATTTAGATATGAGAAATGAAAAAGTAAAAGATAATATTTTGCTTAGAAGTGATGTTCTTCATTTCTTAAGAAATATGATGCATGATAAAGAATTTACTGAAGTTCAAACCCCAATTCTTACTGCTTCTTCTCCAGAAGGAGCAAGAGATTTTGTAGTACCTTCACGTAAATTTAAAGGAAAGTTTTATGCTCTTCCACAAGCACCACAAATATATAAAGAATTATTAATGGTTGGAGGAATAGCTAAATATTTTCAAATAGCTCCTTGTTTTAGAGATGAAGATTCAAGAGCAGATAGAACTTTAGAATTTTACCAACTAGATTTAGAAATGAGTTTTGTTGAAGAAGAAGATGTGCTTTCTCTTGGAGAAGATATTTTCTATAATGTTTTTTCAAAATTTAGTGATAAAAAAGTATCACCAAAACCATTTAAAAGATTTACATATGAAGAAGCAATGGATAAATATGGTAGTGATAAACCAGATTTAAGAAACCCATTAATTATTGAAGATGTAAGTGAATTATTAAAAGATACTACTTTTGGTCCTTTTAAAGATTCAACTATTAAAGCTATTAATGTAGATGATATAGGTGATAAACCAAACTCTTGGTTTAATGAAGTAGTTGATTATGCTACATCTATAGGTATGCCAGGTATTGGATATTTAACATTAGTGGAAGATAAAACATTTAAAGGACCAATAGATAAATTCTTATCAGATGATGAAAGAAAAAATATAATTAAAAAACTTAATATGAAAAGTAATTCAGTAGTATTCTTTATAGCAAATAAAAAGAAAAGAATTGCTCAAAAATTTGCTGGATTAATTAGAACTGAATTGGGTAAAAAACTAGATTTAATTGATAATAATAAAATAGAGATGTGTATTATAAAAGATTTTCCATTATTTGAATATGATGATAAATTAAAGAAATATGAATTTTGTCATAATCCATTTAGTTTACCAAAAGATGGAAATATAGAGTATAATAAAGATGATTTGGATGACATACTAGCTTATCAATATGATTTTGTATGTAATGGAAATGAAATGGCTAGTGGAGCAATAAGAAATACAAATCTAGAATCATTAACAAGAGGATTTGAAGTAGTTGGATACAAAAAAGAAGATGTAGAGACTAGATTTCAAAGTATGTTTAATGCTTTTAGATATGGTTGTCCACCACATGGAGGAATGGCTCTTGGTATAGATAGAATCTTAATGATTATTAAAGATGAAATTAACTTAAGAGAAGTACAAGCATTCCCTGTTAGTACAAGTGGTATGGATTATATGATGGGTAGTCCAAGTGAGTTAGAACCAGCTCAATTAGCTGAACTTGGTATTCAAGTAAAGGAGGAATAATGAGCAATTTTACAAAAGAGAAAATTAATAAATATGCTAAAGATTTGTTAATAGGATTAACTGATGAAGAAAGAGATATGATTCAAGAAGAATTTGATTCTATTGAAAAAAATATGAACTTAATAAATGAAATACCTAATATCAAAGATGTAGAACCACTTAGTTATCCTTTTGAGATGTATGTTGATGATTTAAGAAGTGATGATGAAGTAGGAGAACAAATAGATATTGATGAACTACTTAGTAATTGTGATGTAGTTGAAGGTAGAGAAGTAGAAGTTCCAAGGGTGGTGGGATAATGATAGAAGATGGTATTAAAAGTCTTCATAAAAAGTTAATTAATAAAGAATTAACAAGTGAAGAATTAGTAAAAAAATCTATTAAAGCTTGCCATGATATTCAAGAAAAAACAAATTCTTTTGTAACTATTATTGATGATGCTAAAGGACAAAAAGTAACAGATGATTTATTATCTGGAATTCCATATGGTATTAAAGATATATTTGCTACTAAAGGAATACTATCAACAGGTAGTTCTAATACATTAAATGATTATGTACCTATATATACAGCAACATGTGTAGCTAACTTAGAGCGTCATGGTGCAGTTGGTGTTGCTAAAACTGTATTAGATGAACTTGGTATGGGTGGTACTGGTACAACAGGACATACAGGAATAGTTCATAATCCATGGGATTTAGAAAGAATGTGTGCTGGATCAAGTGCTGGTAGTGCAGCAAGTGTAGCAGCCGGTGTTTATCCATATGCTCTTGGTAGTGATACTGGAGACTCTGTTAGAAAACCAGCAGCATATTGTGGAATAGTTGGTTATAAACCAACATATGGAATGATTTCAAGATTTGGAATGTATCAATTTGCTAGTTCATTAGATACAGTTGGTGTTTTAACAAGAAGTGTAGAAGATGCAGCAATAGTAGTAGATGCTATGAAAGGTAAAGATGATAAAGATATGACTTCTTGGGATTCTAGTGATATTCATTTATTAGAATCTTTAGATGGAAAAGTTAAAGGTAAGAAATTATTCTATATTAAAGAAGTTTGTGATATAGAGAATTATAAAAAACCAAGTAAAGAATTAAAGAGTCATTTAGAAAACTTTAAAGAAACAATTAAAAAATGTGAAAGTCTTGGTATAAGTGTAGAAGGAATAAGTATAGATAAAACTCTTCTTAATGCACTTCCTTCAGTATATGTAGTTATTTCATGCGCTGAAGCAACAAGTAATATGTCTAATTTAACTGGTATAGTATTTGGACCAAGAGGTAAAGGAGATACTCCTGATGAAATGATTACTGATCATAGAACTCATGGATTTAGTCCACTTATTAAAAGAAGATTTGTAATTGGTTCTTATGTTTTACAAAGTGAAAATCAAGAAAAGTTCTTCTTAAATGCTAAAAGAGTTAGAAGAATGATTGTTGATAAAATGAATTCTTTATTTGAAGAATATGATGCTATGATAGCTCCAGTTGGAATAGGACCTGCTAAGTATTTAGATAATGATAAAAATATGTTAAGTGATGATACAAGTGTATTGGATGAATTACTTCAAATAGGTAATTATGGAGGATATCCAAGTATTACAATACCAAATGGATTTATAGATAAATTACCAGTTGGAGTAAATATAACAGGTAAAGTTAAAGATGATGAAAATGTACTTAATATAGCTTATGCTCTTGAATCATCTATGGATTATAAAAATCAAATAGCAGGAGGTGTTAAATAATGGCATATAAAGCAGTTATTGGATTAGAATTTCACTGTGAAATGAAATCTCATACAAAAGTATTCTCTGATGCTATTAATGGATATTCTAAAAAATCAAATGAGAATGTTAGACCTCTTGATGTAGGATTTCCTGGTACACTTCCAATGGTTAATAAAGAGTGTGTTAGAAAAGCTATAGAAGCAGCTATTATATTAAATTGTAAGATTCCTGAATATATGGAATTTGATAGAAAGAATTATTTCTATCCTGATTTACCAAAAGGATTCCAAATAACTCAGTATTTTAATCCAGTAGGTACTCAAGGAAAAATAGTAATAGATGTTAATGGTAAAGAAAAAGAAGTATTAATACATGATATACATTTAGAAGAAGATGCAGCTTCTTTAGACCATTACTATGATACATCTACAATTGACTATAATAGAGCAGGAGTTCCATTATTAGAATTAGTTACTGAACCATGTTTAAATTCAGCTGATGAAGCACTTGCTTTCTTAGAACATATGAGAAGTATATATCAATATACTGATATATCTGATTGTGACACTAAAAGAGGTCAAATAAGAGCAGATGTTAATGTTTCTATAATGGATGAAAATGATACTGAATTTGGTACTAAAGTAGAAACTAAGAATGTTAATAGTTTTGATGCTATTAGAAAAACTATTGAATATGAAATTAAAAGACAAAGTGAATTAAAAGATGCTGGTAGATATGATGAAGTAGTACAAGAAACAAGAAGATGGGATGATGAAACTGGAACTACTATTCGTATGAGAAGTAAAGCAGATGCTATTGATTATAAATATTTCACTGAACCAAATATTCCAAGATATATAATTACTAAAGAATTAATTAGTGATATTAAAAAACATATTCCAATGTTAGCAACTGAAAGAAAAGAAAAATATGTCAAAGAATATAATCTTAGTGAATATGATGCTGGAGTACTTGTTAAAAGTAGAAAAATATCTGATTATTTTGAAGAATGTATTAATCTTGGATGTAATCCAAAGAGTGCATGTAATTGGATAACTACAAGAGTACTAGCAGAAGTAAATAAAGTAGAAGATTCTACAATAGATGATGTATTTGTAAGACCTGCTATGATAGCAGAATTAGTTAAATTAATAGAAGATAAAAAGATAACTAATAATCAAGGTAAAGAAGTATTTATTCATATGATTGAAGATAAATTAACACCATCTGAAATAGTTAAGAAGTATGGTATGGAAGTTATTGAAGATGATAATTTAATAGATACACTAGTTGATGAAGTTATTTCTGAAAATGAAAAAGCTATTGAAGACTATAAAAATGGTAGAACTAATATGCTAGATTATATGGTTGGACAAGTAATGAAGAAATCAAAGGGTAAAGCAAACCCTGTATCAGCCAAGGAAAAATTACTTAATAAAATTAATTAGAAACACAAATGTGTTTCTTTTTAAATAAAAAAATATATTGAAAAGTTATACTTATAATGATAAAATAGTTTTGTATAGAATATGGAGGAATAAAAATGGAAGGTATGTTAAATTTTTTAGCTGATCATTATATATGGTTTGCTGGTGTGAGTATATTTTTTGCATTTGCTTTAATAGGATTAATATATGAAACTAAGAAGAAAAAGAAAGCTGAGAATAAAACAGCTGATGCTGTAGCACAACCTGCTCAAACAGCACCACAACCAACTGCAGAGGCAAATCCAGGAGTAGTAGTTGCTAATCAAACTGATGCAACTTTAGCAACAGGAGAACCATCATTACAAGGATTAGAAGCAGATACAAGTAGTTTTAATAATTTAGATGATCCAACAGCAGCTGCAAATGCAGCACCTGCTTTAGTAATTGATGATCCAAATGCAGCAACACCAAGTGCAGATCCTTCCTTAAATACAGAAGGTACACCTGCACCAAGTGCAGAACCATCACTTGTTATAGATGATCCTAATGCTGAGCCAGCACCAAGTGCGGAGCCAACATTAGTAATTGAAGATCCAAGTGCAACACCTGCACCAGAGGTTCCAGCAGAAACACCTGCTGCACCAGAAGCTGCAGCACCTACTGAAGGTGAAACACAAACACTTGGAAATCCAGGTCAACCACCAATGTAATATAAAGGATGAAAATCCTTTTTTTATTTAGAAAAATATTGAAAAATAAAAATCTATTTGATAAAATAGTTGCATTGAAAGAAAAGTAGAATTTTTTATATTTTGTAGAGAGTTAGTATTTGGTGAAAACTAATAAATATAATTATTCGAAGCTACTTTCTCTTATGAGTAAAAACTCACGCAAAACTGCGTTACAGTAATTAAGATAAAGAAAGGATGGTACCGTCATTATGACTCCTTGTACTAATCCTTTTTCTTTTGGAGGAAAGAATGAATTTAAAAGATTTGTATATTGATTTTTTTGTAAGCAAAGGACATAAACAAATTCCAAGTGCTCCAGTAGTACCTGAAAATGATCCTAGTGTTTTATTTAATACAGCAGGTATGCAACCATTAATACCTTATTTAATGGGACAACCACATCCATATGGGACAAGATTATGTGATTATCAAAAATGTATTAGAACAAATGATTTAGATAATATAGGTGATACATATCATCATACATTTTTTGAAATGTTAGGTAATTGGTCTTTAGGAGATTATTTTAAAAAAGAAGCTATATCTTGGAGTTTTGAATTCTTAACAAAAGTTTTAAATATTCCAGTAGAAAGATTAGCTGTAACAGTATTTTCTGGTAATGATTTAATACCTTTTGATCAAGAATCTCATGATTTATGGTTAAACTTAGGTATTCCTGAAGATAGAATAGCTAAAACAGAAAATGATAATTTTTGGATAGCAGGAGAAACAGGACCTTGTGGGCCTGATACTGAAATGTTCTATTTTAGAAGTGATGATGAAATACCTAATAAATTTGATCCTGAGGATGAAAGATGGGTTGAAATATGGAATGATGTTTTCATGCAATATTATAAAGATGAAAATGGAAAAATATCTGAATTACCTAAAAAGAATGTTGATACAGGAATGGGTCTTGAAAGAGTAACTGCTGTTTTAGAAGGCGTTAAAGATAATTATGCTTCTAGTGTATGGAAAGATATTATTGAGGAAATAGAGAGTATAAGTAATTTACCTTATGAAGGAAATGAAACATCTATGAGAATAATAGCTGATCATTTAAGAACTAGTGTATTTATTAGTGCTGATAATAGTGGAATTAAGCCATCTAATGTAGGACAAGGTTATATACTTAGAAGATTAATAAGAAGAGCTATTAGACATGCTAAAAAACTTAATATTGATATTAATAGTGATTGGGAAAGTAGAATAGCATTAAAAATAATATCTAAATATGAAAAGTATTATAATGAATTATCTGAAAATAAAGATGTTGTTATAGAAGTATTAAAAAATGAAAAGATTAAATTTAATAGAACTTTAGAAAAAGGTTTAAGAGAGTTTGAAAAGGTATCTAATAAAGATATAGATGGAACAACAGCATTTCATTTATTTGATACTTATGGTTTTCCAATAGAACTTACTGAAGAATTAGCTAAAGAAAAAGGTTTAAAAGTTGATATAGATGGTTTTAAAGAAAAATTTAAAGCACATCAAGAATTATCAAGAACTGCAAGTCAAGGACAATTTAAAGGTGGACTTGGTGGTCATTCTGAAAAAGAAACACAATATCATACAGCAACACATTTATTAAATGCTGCTTTAAAACAAGTTGTTGATAAAAATGTTCATCAAAAAGGATCAAATATTACTGAAGAAAGAATGAGATTTGACTTTAGTTGTGATCATAAATTAACTGATGAAGAAAAACAAAAAACAGAAGAACTTGTTAATAAATGGATAAGTGAAGGACATGAAGTTCATGTTGAAGAAATGAAAAAAGAAGAAGCAGTTAATAGTGGAGCAGAATGTATGTTTATAGAAAAATATCCAGATATTGTAACAGTTTATTCAATAGGAGATTTTTCTAAAGAATTATGTGGTGGTCCACATGTTAAAAATACTAATGAACTTGGGCACTTTAAAATTGTTAAAGAAGAAGCAAGTAGTGCTGGAGTTAGAAGAATAAAGGCTATTTTAGAGTAAGGAGGTTTTTATGGAAGAATTGCTTTTATCAAGAGAAAAATTAGATGAAATGGAAAATAACCCAATATTTACATTATGGTTATTTGGAGATGTTGATGAATCAAAACTAACAGAAGAAGAAAAGGGAATTATAGTTGCTTGTCAAATGTATTATGATTTGTTACTAAATGATGAAGATGTAGCACAAGTATTAAGCCACATAGGATGTAGAAATTATTCAAGACTAATGTTAGATAGAAATTTGATTGATTCAGCATCTAGATTTTTAAGTGTTAGGCAAGATACTTTTATTACAAAAGTAACACTTATGAAAAAGAGACATGATAAAGCAAAAGAGAATAAAACCAAATTAACATTAAAAAAGGAAGATTAATCTTCCTTTTTTATTTAAAAATAAATAATTGTGATATAATTAAATGGGTGAAAATATGAATATTTATGATTATACACAAGAGGAGTTAGAATCATTTTTAATAGAGAATGGTTATAAAAAATTTAATGCTCTTCAAATAATTGAATGGATGTATGATAAAAAAGAATATGATTTTAATAAAATGACTAATTTAAGTAAAAAACTCATTTCTTTTTTGAATGAAAATATGATTATTAAAACACCTGAAGTAATTAAAGTAGAAAAGAGTCCTTTAGCAAATAAATATTTATTAAAACTAGAAGATGATAATAAAATAGAATGTGTTCTTATGAATCATGATTATGGATATTCTCTTTGTGTATCTAGTCAAGTTGGATGTAATATGGGATGCTCTTTTTGTGAGAGTGGAAGACTTAAAAAAGTAAGAGATTTATCTTTAAGTGAATTAGTTGGACAAGTAATATGTGTAAGCAAATATGAAAATATTAGAATAGATTCTATAGTTGTTATGGGTATTGGAGAACCATTTGATAATTTTAATAATATTAAAAGATTTATTAGTGTAGTTATTAATCCTAAGATGATTAATATAGGACAAAGACATCTTACAATAAGTACATGTGGATTAGTTCCTAAGATATATGAATTTGCTGATATGGAAACAGGAGTTAATTTAGCAATTAGTTTGCATGCTCCGAATAATGAAATAAGAGATAAAATAATGAAGATAAATCATGCTTATAAAATAGAAGAAGTAATGAAAGCTCTTGATTATTATATTTCTAAGACAAATAGAAGAGTAACTATAGAATATATAATGCTTGAAGGAATTAATGATAGTGATGAGTGTGCTAAAGAATTAGCAGCACTTGTTAAAGGTAAATTAATGTATGTTAATTTAATACCATATAATGAAACAACTCACTTTGAATTAAAAAGAAGTAATGACTTTAAAATAAAAAGTTTTTATGATATACTTAAATCGTGTAATGTAAATGTAACAATAAGGAAAGAAATGGGTGGTAATTTAAGTGCTGCCTGTGGACAATTAAGAGCAAATGTTGAGGAGGGTGATTAATATGGTAAGTTATTATCAAACAGATCCAGGAAAAGTTAGAAGTCATAATGAAGACTCAGTTAATATTGTTGAAAATGCAAGTGGAGAATATCTGGTTGTAGTAGCTGATGGTATGGGGGGACATAAAGCCGGAGAAGTGGCATCCTCATTAGCGGTAAATGAACTAAGTAAAAGATTTAGTGAATTATCTTCTGTAGGAACTAAAGAAGAAGCTGTTATTTGGTTAAAAGAAATAATAGAAGAAATAAATGTTAAAATACTTAAATATGCAGAAGAACATATAGATGCAAGTGGTTTAGGTACTACTTGTGTATGCTCAATATTTACAAATGAATACCTATTATTTGGAAATATAGGTGATTCAAGTGGTTATGTTTACAAAAAAGGAAAATTATATAAAGTAACTAAAGATCATACTTTAGTAAATATTTTATTAGAAAATGGAGAATTAACTGAAAGTGCTGCTAAAGTACATCCACAAAAGAATGTACTTATGAAAGCTTTAGGAGCAGCAGAAGAAGTTGAAATGGACATCTTTGATGTAGAAAGAGATGTAGATGGTATCTTTTTATGCAGTGATGGGTTAACAAATATGATGACTACAGAACAAGTTGAAAAGATATTAAATGATGGGGAATTAGAATTAAAAGAACAAGTTGAAAAGATGATTATGAAAGCAAATATGCGTGGTGGTACAGATAATATAACTGTAGCATGCGTAATCTTTGGTGGTGAATAGTGTGATAGTTAAAGGGTCAAAAATTAGTGATAGATATCAAATTATTAAAACATTAGGCGAAGGTGGAATGGCTAATGTTTATTTAGCACACGATACTATTTTAGATAGAAATGTAGCTGTTAAAGTTTTAAGAGGAGATTTAGCAAGTGATGAGAAATTTGTTAGAAGATTCCAAAGAGAAGCTCTTTCAGCATCTAGTTTATCTCATCCAAATATAGTTGAAATGTATGATGTTGGTGAAGATAATGGCCAATATTATATAGTAATGGAATATGTTGATGGTAAAACATTAAAACAAATATTAAAACAAAGAGGAAAATTATCAATAACTGAAGTAATAGATATAATGCTTCAATTAACAGATGGTATGGCTCATGCCCATGATGCTTATATTATTCATAGAGATATTAAACCTCAAAATATAATGATTCTTTCAAATGGAATGATTAAAATAACTGATTTTGGAGTAGCTACTGCTATGAATAGTACACAACTTACTCAAACTAATTCAGTAATGGGTACTGTTCATTATTTACCTCCAGAACAAGCTCAAGGAAAAGGATCTACAATTAGAAGTGATATTTATTCAATGGGAATAATGATGTATGAATTACTTACTGGTCTTGTTCCATATAAAGGAGATAATGCTGTAGAAATAGCTCTAAAGCATTTAAAAGAACCATTACCTAGTGTAAGAAAAATAAATGCTAATATTCCACAATCTGTAGAAAATGTAATTATAAGAGCAACAGCAAAGAATCCTAAAAATAGATATGTTGATGCTAGAGAGATGCATGAAGATTTAAAAACATGTCTTGATGATTCTAGAAGAGATGAACCAAAGTATACTTATAAATATCCTGAAACAGATTTAGATGAAACTAAAAAATTAGATAAAGAATTAAGAGTTTTAGAAGAAAAAGCAAAAGAAAAGAAAGTAGAAGAACCTGTTAAGAAAAAGGTTAAAGAAGTTGAAGAAGATTTCTATGATGAAGATGATGAACCAAGAAAAAGTAATGTATTCTTAATAGTTCTTGTTAGTGTATTTACTTTACTTGTTTTAGTTTCAACAATAGTAGCAACTATGTATTTTGATAAATCTGAAGTTAAGGTTGTAGAAATACCAGATGTTACTAATATGACAGTAGTAGATGCAGTTAATAAATTAACTGATGCTGGATTTGAAGTATCAACTGATTATAAATATGTACCAAATGCTGATATAGAAGCAGAAAGAGTTGTTAAAACTGTTCCTGAAATTGGTACTAAGAGAAAAGTAGATACTGAAATAGAATTACATCTTTCTTCAGGAGAAGCAGTTTATATTGTTGAAGATGTAACTGGAGAAAACTATTTAGTTGCTAAAGGTAAATTAGAAGGTAAATGTAATTGTAATGTTATTATTGAAACAGAAACAATACCTGAAAAAGATAAAAAAGCAAAAGA
>JAEEGL014288712.1_pt1 | contig 19289 bp, 19 predicted proteins | sample 9134231 | NCBI WGS metagenome assembly JAEEGL01 (sample SAMN16246548, study PRJNA631951) | gut metagenome | biome: gut microbiome; feature: rumen; material: fiber-attached | host: Bos | place: Iran: Karaj | collected 2018-10
CACCGCGGGTATGAACCGCGTGCTCTAGCCAGCTGAGCTATCTCGCCATAATCAATAATGATACTCAGTCGAAAACCTTGTTGACACCGACAGGCACGCCCGCGTGCTCCTACGAGCCCACAAGCGCACGGCGCTTGTAACCGGACTTCAAAAACAGCCAAAGGGCTGTTTTTGCAACTGAACTATCTCGCCATTTGCGCTTCACAATGCGCAAGCGATATTATACAATTCCGTAATAAAGCGTGTCAAGTAAAATGGGGGGACTACGATGAAAGAAGATAATTATGATGAATGGTTGAGGTTTTTTATACTCGATCATAATATAAGTCCGAATAATGTCGTATATGAGGGGATTGTTGATGGCAAGATGTTCCATATGACCTACAGGGAGTTGTTTGACAAGGTCCATGGATATTCAGGCATGAGAAAGCGGCTCAGGGAAGACTTCTGTAATGCGGCATTTACCGGAGAATCAATAGATGAGGCAGCTTCAAAGATAGTTCAGGAAGAACTCATAGATAACGGACTGGTATAATGCTCAAAAAAGGCAATGTATTCGGCGTAAGATACAGTATAGGAAATCAGGCTGAAGCAGAAACGGAAATACTACGGCGTTTAGGAGATCTCAGCGGAAAATACATATGTTTTTCCAATGTGCATACGTTGATAACTGCTGTAGAGAATGAGAGCTATAAAACAGCGCTTAACAGTTCTGCCTATACATTTCCGGATGGAGCTCCTGTTGCATTGAAACTCAGGAGAAACGGGGAAGCAGGGGCGGAAAGAGTTGCGGGCCCGGATTTTATGAGTGGTGTATTCAAGCGCACTTCTGATGGAAGGTGCTCCCATTTTTTCTATGGATCAAGTGAAGAGGTCTTAAAAGAGCTGAATAAAAAGCTGAAAAGCAAATACCCTGATATAAATATTGCCGGAATGTATTCTCCTCCGTATCGACAGCTTTCGTCGGAAGAGGATGCTGAGATAACGGAGATGATCAACAGATCAAAAGCTGATATAGTCTGGATAGGGCTTGGAGCGCCGAGACAGGAGATGTTCATGTATTCTCACAAGGGCAAGATCAATGGTCTTATGGCAGGAGTCGGAGCAGGCTTTGATTATCATGCAGGCACTTTGAAGAGAGCTCCGAGATGGATGCAGAAAGCATCACTTGAGTGGCTTTACAGACTGATCAGTGAACCGAAAAGGCTTGTGAAAAGGTATTTTATTACGAATACAAAGTTCATCTGGTATTGCCTGACAAGGAGATGACAGATCAGGACTGCATCATAAGGGCCGGATCAAAAGACGGATCAATTGCCATTACTGCATTTCTGAAACGCCTGTCGTGGGAGACTTCTTCTCCGAACCATAAGGGAGGACTGAAATCATCGGCTTCCTGCAGCGAGGAAAACTCAACCTCTACGATCATGAGCGGGGAAAAGGGAGCTTCGAATATATCCAATTCTGCAACTAAAGAAGAGTTTTCTAAAGGAATGCGATATCTCTTTTTTCTGATGATGCGTCCGTCGCATTTTGGAAGCATATGGTCGAATGCCTCTGCTGTAAGCGGCAGATTGTATTCGCTGTGGGAAATATCATTATCGCTTATCCCTTTGTATGTAAGAAAATATTTATCGTTTTCTCTTCTTATGCGAACGGTCGGATGCACATTCAGATATGCCTGAACCATAACGATGCATTCATATCGGGAAAGATCCTCCGGCAGATCCGCTACCCTCCATTTTCTTTCTATTTCCATATTGTCCATAGGTTATTCCTCCGATGTATTACACAAGATAAGTGGATGTGTTATTATGATACAGTAAAAAACGGGTTGGTACAAAGGAGGGAATCATGAGTAAGAAAATAGCGGTTTTTCTGGCAGAGGGATTTGAGGAAGCAGAGGCAGTCATCCCTATAGATATTGCCCGCAGAGCAGGAATAGAAGTGACCATGCTTTCAATCTCGGACAATGTTTATGTAACGGGAAGCCACGGGATAGAAATAAAAACAGATGCGCTGCTTTCTGATACGGATATTTCCGTGTTTGATATGCTGATGCTTCCGGGTGGGAAGCCGGGCACGGATAATCTGGAAGCTTCAGAGACAGTTAAAAATATACTTACAGAGTCTGCCGCTGCAGGCAAATATCTGGCTGCCATATGTGCAGCTCCGCGCATCCTGGGGGAATTGGGACTGCTTGACGGAAAGAAGGCAACTGTATATCCGGGAAATGAGAAGCACTTAAGAAACGCTGATCATGACAGTAAGGCGAAGGCTGTTACTGATGGAAAAATAATTACGGCAAGAGGAATGGGATGTGCGGTCGAATTCGGAAGAGAAATAGTATCAGCTTTGGCGGGGGCCGGAACCGCGGAAGAAATACTGGAAGCGATACAGTATTAATCTGATTGAAACGTCGTAGAGTATATGTTAGAATAATAAATCGACTGTCTGTATAAAGCAGGTATAATTTGAAAGGAATTAATGTTTGGAGATGAGCGTACAGGTTGAAAAGTTAGAACACAGCATGGCAAAGCTGACAATAGAACTTCCGGCGGAAGAATTGGAAAAGGCCATACAGAAAGCCTATCTTAATCAGAGAGGAAAGATCGCGATACCGGGATTCAGAAAGGGGAAAGTTCCCAGGCCTGTTATCGAGAAGATGTACGGACCTGAGGTTTTCTTTGAAGAAGCAGCGGAGAATATCATTAATGAATCATATCCTGATGCCGTAACAGAATCCGGGGAGGACATTGTCTCCAGACCGGAGATTTCCGTTGTGCAGATAGAGAAGAATAAGCCTTTTATCTATACTGCGGAAGTCGCGCTTAAACCGCCTGTTGAACTCGGTAAATATAAGGGGATAAAAGTTGAACCCATAGATGTGAGTGTTACTGATGAAGAGGTTGATGCGGAGATAAAAAGAGAGCTGGAAAAGAATTCCAGGCATGTAGATATCACGGACAGGGCCGCGAAGAAAAATGACACGGTTCTTATTGATTATTCGGGAAGTGTTGACGGGGTGAAATTCGACGGCGGAACGGCAGAGGATCATAAGCTTGAACTCGGGTCCCACAGTTTTATAGATACTTTTGAGGATCAGATAGAAGGACATAATATCGGAGATGAATTTGACGTAAATGTCACTTTTCCGAAAGAGTATCATGAAGAAAGCCTTGCCGGCAAAGCAGCGGTGTTTGCAGTAAAGCTTAAGGGCATTTCAGAAAAGCAGGTTCCGGATCTGGATGATGATTTTGTATCGGATGTCTCTGAATTTGACTCAGTGGATGAGTATAAAGCAGATATCAGACAGACACTGGAGGATCGGAAAAAAGCAGCGGCAAGAACGAAAAAAGAAGATGAGGCAGTAAAAGCACTGGTTGAAGATTCAAGGATTGAGATCCCGCAGCCTATGATAGATACCGAAGCGGATGAGCTTATCAGGGGATATGACAACAGGATGAGGTCTCAAGGACTTGGGTTGAAGCAGTACCTGCAGTATACCGGAATGACGATCGACAAGCTCAGAGACGACATGAAGGATCAGGCTAAACTGAATATAGAAAGCCGTCTTGTCCTGGAAGCTGTAGCAGATGCCGAAAAGATCACGGTCTCTGATGAAGAAATAGAAAAAGAGATACAGGAAATGGCTGATAATTACGGCATGCCGATAGACAGCATGAAATCATTGATAACTGATAAAGAGAGAAAATCTATTGCCACTGACCTTAAAGTTAAAAAGGCGATGGATATTATCATTGATAATTCCAAAGAGGATAAATCAAAGAAAACAGTAAAAGCAGATGAAGGTGAAGATCTTATAGAGAAGAAGATACCTAAGAAAGCAAGGGCGTCCAAAGGGGAAGAAGAAACCAGTTGAGACGGAACGACGCGGAAAAAGATTCAAAGGAGGTTGGGAAATGCTTGTACCTACCGTCATAGAGACCACTAACCGTGGCGAGAGAGCCTATGATATTTATTCGAGATTATTAAAAGAAAGGATCATTTTTCTGGGAGATGAGGTAAACTCACATACTGCTGGACTTGTGGTAGCACAGATACTGTTTCTGGAAGCGGAAGATCCCGAGAAGGATATACATTTTTATATTGATTCACCTGGGGGATCTGTAACTGACGGAATGGCCATTTATGATACAATGCAGTATGTAAAGTGCGATGTATCAACTATCTGTATAGGAATGGCTGCATCGATGGGTGCTTTTCTGCTTGCGGGAGGCGCTAAAGGAAAAAGGATGATCCTTCCTAACGCAGAGGTCATGATACATCAGCCTTCAGGCGGAACCCAGGGACAGGCTACGGAAATCCAGATAGCTGCAGAACATATAATCAGGACGAAGAAAAAACTGAACGAAATCCTTGCTGCCAACACAGGACAGCCGGTAGAGAAGGTGGCTGAGGATACTGAAAGGGATAACTGGCTGAGTGCAGAAGAAGCTTTGGAATACGGTATTGTCGACAGGATAATTGAAAAAAGACCTGATTCTGAAGGCGAAGAAAAGGATAAGAAGAAAGATAAGGATTGACCAATGTCAAATAAAGCAGGATTCGGAGAAGAGGATATCAGGTGTTCGTTTTGCGGGAAGACGCAGGATCAGGTTCATAAACTTATTGCTGGACCGAGCGGTACATACATATGCGATGAATGTGTAGCTATCTGCGCGGATATCATAGATGAGGAGGATGAAGCGGCAAGTCCTGAAGGCAGTCTGGATATCAATCTTCTGAAGCCGGAAGAAATAAATGACTTTCTCAATGAGTATGTTATAGGACAGGATGATGCCAAAAAGGTGCTTTCTGTTGCGGTATATAATCATTATAAGAGGATACTTGCCCCGCAGGGTGATGGTGTCGAACTGCAAAAGAGCAACATTATGCTTTTAGGACCTACCGGTTCGGGAAAAACGCTTCTTGCGCAGACCCTGGCCAGAATAATAAATGTTCCTTTTGCGATCGCAGATGCAACAAGCCTTACAGAGGCAGGATATGTAGGTGAGGATGTGGAGAACATCCTGCTGAAATTGATACAGGCAGCGGATTATGACATAGAACGAGCACAGATCGGTATCATTTATATAGATGAAATAGATAAGATCGCAAGAAAATCGGAAAACGTTTCCATCACAAGAGATGTATCAGGGGAGGGAGTCCAGCAGGCCCTGTTGAAGATCATCGAAGGAACGCTTGCTTCCGTACCGCCTCAGGGGGGAAGAAAGCACCCGCATCAGGAGATGATACAGATCGATACAACGAATATTTTATTCATTGTGGGCGGAGCATTTGAAGGGCTTGATAAAGTGGTTGAGACCAGACTTGATACGAAATCCATCGGATTTGCTGCAGAGATAGGTGCTAATAAAGAAAAGACTATGAATGAGGCTCTGCATCATGTGCAGCCGGAGGATCTGGTAAAATATGGGATAATCCCTGAATTCATAGGAAGACTTCCTGTGACGGTAGCATTGGACAATCTCGACAGGGAGGCGTTAGTAAGGATACTGACCGAACCCAAGAATGCCATTATAAAACAGTATAAAAAACTGATGGATCTCGACGGCGTGAAGCTTACTTTTGACGAGGCCGCGGTAGAAGCAATAGCCGATAAGGCGGTTAAGCACAAGACCGGAGCCAGAGGGCTAAGATCCATAATAGAAGAGACAATGACGGATGTGATGTTCAGAGTACCATCGGACGAATCGATAAGCGAAGTTGTCATCACCAAAGAATCGGTAGAAAACGGTACGGCACCACTGGAAGTGAGATTTGATACAAAGAAAAAGAAAGTCACCCCGTCCTGATACAGGGGTGATTTTTCTACTGGATTTAATGGAGCCTGATTATGGTTATTAAGACAGTTGAGCTTGCCCATGTAGTCGGGGTAACTACAAAGAAGGTACCGGATACAGGGCTTCCTGAGATTGCTTTTGCCGGAAGATCCAATGTGGGAAAGTCTTCGCTGATAAACTGTTTGATACAGAGAAAGTCTTTGGCCAGAACCTCATCCACTCCGGGAAAGACTCAGACCATGAATTTCTATAATGTAAATAATGAAGTCTGTTTTGTGGATCTTCCCGGCTATGGATACGCGCATGTTCAAGCCGATTTCCGTGCGTCTTGGGGACCTATGATCGAGAGGTATCTCAACGGCTCGGATAATCTTAAGGCGGTAAACCTGCTTTTGGATATAAGACGCACCCCGAATGAAGACGACTCGATGATGTATGAATGGATCGTAAATGCAGGTGTTGTTCCTATTCTTATATTGACAAAGAGTGATAAGATAAAAAGATCACAGATTAAGAAGTCCGTGCTGGGAATAAAAAATGCATTAAGGATCACTGAGGAAACGGATGTGTTTTTATTTTCCGCTTTAGACAAAACCGGCCGTGAGGCTATTATCGGAAAAATAGATGAAGTGACAGGTATAAACGAAGGATGATCAGGAGGACAGTATGACAAAAATTGATATTATTTCAGGATTTTTAGGGGCGGGTAAAACAACTCTGATAAAAAAGCTGATAGCAGAATCGTTTGCAGGCCAAAAAGTTGTTCTTATTGAGAATGAGTTCGGAGAGATCGGAATAGACGGAAGCTTTCTTAAAGAGGCAGGCATAGAGATAACCGAAATGAATTCGGGGTGCATATGCTGTTCTCTGGTAGGGGATTTTAAGACGGCATTGAAAAAAGTAATTGAGGATTATACGCCTGACAGAATAGTCATTGAGCCATCCGGTGTGGGAAAACTTTCGGATGTGGCAAAGGCAGTTGAGAGAGTAAATGAAGATGAAGAGGCCGTGAAGATCAATTCTCTTGTGACTGTTGTCGATGGAAAAAAGACAAAAATGTATATGAAAAACTTCGGGGAATTCTTCAATAATCAGGTTGAAACAGCCGGAACAGTGATCATTTCAAGAACGCAGGATTTGGATCAGGATAAACTTGATGAGACGATGGCGCTGGTAAGAGAGCACAATAAAGATGCGGTGATCATAACCACGCCCTGGGATGACATTAAGGGAGATCAGATATTGGAAGCGATGGAAAAGGGACATACGCTTGTGGAATCCTTGATCGATGAAATGAGAAAACTGCCTGATGAAGATGAACATCATCATCACCATCATCATCACCATCATCATGAACACGAACATGAGCATGAACACGAACATGAGCATGAACACGAACACGAGCATGAACACGAACATGAGCATGAACACGAACACGAACATGAACATGAACATGAACATGAGCACGAACATGAGCATGAGCACGAATATGAAGAAGAACATGGACACCATCACCATGAACACGGGCATGATGAGGATCATGAGGGAGACCATCATCATCACCATCACCATCACCACCATGAAGGAGAACTGGATGCGGATGATGTGTTCCAGAGCTGGGGAGTTGAAACTGCTCATAAGTATGCAAAAAGTGAGTTGGATGATATTCTTAAGAAACTGGCAGATATTGAAAGCCGCGAATACGGGATGATACTCAGGGCGAAGGGAATGGTTCCGGATGGATCGGGACAATGGCATGAATTTGATCTGACGCCGGGAGAGTATGAGATCCGGGAAAGCAGTGCAGACTATACCGGAAGGCTTTGTGTAATAGGGTCGGATCTAAAGGAAGATAAAGTTAAAGAGCTGTTTGGGGTTTGATTTCAGATGTTTGGCAAGAAGAAGGAAATACCGGTTTATTTATTCACAGGCTTTCTTGAAAGCGGAAAGACGCAGTTTATAGCTGAAACGTTAAAGGAAGGTCAGTTTAAGGATGGAAATAAGACTCTTTACATCATATGCGAGGAAGGTGTGGAAGAGATATCGAAGGCTGTTCTTAAAGAGAATGCTTTTATTTCCTGTGTGATAGAGGAAGAGGATGATATATCATTTGATACTTTTATGAAGCTGGATATTGATCATGATCCGGACAGGGTGGTGATCGAGTATAACGGAACCTGGGATCCAGACAAGGTGTTTGAGGCGTTTCCCGAGCATTGGCTTATGGCTGAAGGAATATGTACGATCGATGGATCCACTTATGAAGAGTATCTGGCCAATATGAAGCAGATGATGACAAGGCAGTTCACTTATTCTGATCTTGTGATATTTAACAGATGTGATATGTCTCAGGATCTTCCGATGTTCAAGCGCACAGTCAGGGCGCTAAACCGCAGAGCCCAGGTCGTTTTTGAAATGAAGGACGGCACAATAAATAATAACGTTAAGGAAGAGCTTCCATATGACATAAATGCTGAGGTTATAGAAGTTGAGGATGACGACTACGGCATATGGTACATAGACGTATTTGATAATCTCGATAATTATAACGGGAAGACCGTTAGATTTAAGGGCGTGGTATTTAAGCCCAAAAAAGGCAGGGAAGATATTTTTGTGCCCGGAAGATTTGCAATGACCTGCTGTGCGGCTGATATCCAGTTTGTAGGATTTCCGTGTAAATGGAAAGATGCAAAGCGCTTAAAGGAAAAAACTCCTGTTTATGTGACAGCCCGGATCGGGAGCACAGAGACACCCAACGGTAACGCGCCCGTATTGTATGCTGATTCAGTAGAAATTACAGATCCGCCGGAAGAAGAGGTAGTTTATTTCCAGTAGGGGGATCTCAGACAAATCCCCCGTCAAATCCTATGATCTGCCCTGTCAGATAGGCAGGCATTTTCAGCAGGAGATATACAGCTTCGGCGACTTCTTCCGTTGTTGCCATGTGTCCGGCCGGGATCTGTGCTGTAAGCTCCTGTTTCTCTGTCTCGGTTAAATGATCATTCATGTCGGTATCTATCACACCTAAAGCAAAAGCATTAACGGCTATTCCTGAGGGAGCGAGTTCTTTGGCCAGAGCCTTTGTAAAGGAATTGACGCCGCCTTTGGCAGCCGAATATGCTGTTTCACAGGAGGCGCCTATTGTCCCCCACATAGAAGAAATATTAACAATCCTGCCGCTATGCCGGGGTATCATGAGTTTTGACGCAAAATGCGATGTATTATATATGGAAGAAAGATCCGTAGCCAGGACCTCATTCCATTTTTGAGGGGTTATATCCTGGATCTGCTCATAGCAGGCTATGCCGGCGTTGTTTATAAGCACATCCAGACTGCTGATATCACGAAAGACCTCTTTGACAAAGAGGTGATCTCCGACATCTCCTGTGTAATGCCTGCCTGGAAGATCTGACATAAGATCCGTATTGTGCCTGCAGATCAGATATAAATCGAATTCGTCCTTCAGTTTTTTTGCTATCGCGCGGCCGATTCCTCTCGAAGCGCCGGTTATAAGAGCTTTTTTCATAATTTATTGTGTGTAAAAAAATAATAGTACAGATATTTTCTGATTTACCATATTTGCCAGATTATGTCAACAAAAACAACGATATATTGTGTTTCTTTGGTCAATTGTTACAATATTTAACACTTGGGAAACCTTGAATTATAGGGTTTTGGAGGTTGACAAGGCATAGAATAGATGTTATAGTCGTGCACGGAATTTAACATTCTTGTAACAAAAGCCGATTTTGTGTTTTTTACAATACAAGAAGTCGTATATAATTTGAGGTGTTTATGAAAAGAAGGTTCAAGAGGATAATCTGCGCGGCACTTACCGCGACTTTGCTTATGACCGGTTCAACCACGGTCATGGCGTCAGGGTCTCTTTCTTCTGTTTTTCCTGCAGCGGGTAATGCGAGAGCATTGGGAGAAGGAGTATCCGTAACAACCATAAAGTCACAGCAAAATTCTAAAAAAACAGTCATAGAGATAAATTCTGATGTTGTCGCCGGATCTGGACAGTCAAAAAACAGCGACAGCACAAAAGCATCTGATCAAGGTAATAAAAAATCAAGTTCAAGTTCAACGATCGTTATGAAGGGGGCGACGCAGGAAGCGGAAAGCGAGACTTCAACGGTCAAAACGTCATCATCTTCCGAGCCGGAACTTCTTACTGTAGGAGGCGCATCTACAGGAGCGTCGGCGGACAAGGCTATGACTCCTGTAGCATCATCTGAAGACGATAAAGGAAATGATTCTTCAAATGAAGATGCGGAAAACGATAATGATGAGGATTCAGAAGATATCGAACTTGCCGATGTATATACCGGAAACAAGCACGATGATGAAGAGGAGGATTTTACCAATCTTGTCATAGCCCAGGTTAATGACTTTGTAAACGTAAGATCTGAGGCTTCTGAAGACAGTGAAGTAGTCGGAAAGCTTTACAATAATTCGGCCGGTGATCTTCTTGAAGAAAAAGACGACTGGTATAAGATACAATCGGGATCATGTACCGGTTATGTGAAAGCCGAGTATTGCGTTACAGGTGAAGATGCCCAAAAGCTTGCGGCTAAGGTCGGCATAAGACTTGCCAGAGTTACAACAACTACTCTTTATGTAAGAAGTGAGCCCACCAGGGATTCAGAGGTCATAGGTATGGTTCCTATCGAAGATGAACTTCAGGTACTTACGGAGATGCCGGGATGGGTAAAGGTATCTATAGAAGAAGGTGACGGATTTGTATCTGATGAATACGTTAAGCTTCATACAGAGTTCGTTAGGGCAGAATCAAAGGCTGAAGAAGAAGCCCGACTGAAGAGGGAAGAGGAAGCCAGAGAAGCGGCAAGAAGAGCAGCTGCAGCAGCCGAAAAGAAGTCCTCGAAGAAGAAGTCTTCAGGTTCCGGATCCTCGGGTACGACTTATACCGCTTCGGGATCAGGCGCTGGGTCATCGGTTGCAAACTATGCACTGCAGTTTGTCGGAAATCCTTATGTATATGGTGGATCGTCTCTTACAAACGGTACGGACTGCTCAGGTTTCGTTATGAGCGTATACAAGAACTTTGGCGTTTCACTGCCGCACAGCTCAGGTGCTGATCGAAGTGTAGGTTATGCAGTAAGCGGAGGTCTGGCAGCAGCTCAGCCCGGAGACATAGTCTGCTATTCAGGACACGTAGGAATATACATCGGCGGCGGACAGATAGTACATGCATCTACTGCGAGAACAGGTATCAAGGTATCGAGCGCAAGTTACAGAAACGTACTGGCTGTTAGAAGGATATTCTAAATAAAGCCCGGTTCTGCATTAGGCATGAAGCAGTAAAAAAACAAATCATCAGGGGCTGTCACATATGTGGCAGCCCGTTCTGATTGCAAAGCGACAGGGCGTTTGATATACTATAAGCACTTCCAACCATTTCAGATCATGGTAGTGTAAAGCGAATTATGAAAACAAAGAGCGGCATCAGGACTCCGTCCGCTAACGCGGACACCTCATGCCAAATTCAGGAGGTTTTATCATGAAATTCATAATAGTAGGAAAAAATATAGAAGTAACCCCGGGACTCAAATCGAATGTAGAAGAAAAGATAGGAAAGCTGGAAAAGTACTTTTCACCGGATACAGAGGTGCATGTTACCCTTTCGGTGGAAAAGGAGCGTCATAAGATAGAGGTGACCATACCCGTAAAGGGAAGCATCATAAGATCTGAACAGGTAAGCAATGACATGTACATTTCGATAGATCTGGTAGAAGAGATCATCGAGAGACAGCTGAAAAAATACAAAAATAAGATCATAGACAAAGAACAGGCAGCAGAATCCTTTAAGAGAGAGTACATAGAAAGAGATTATCAGGACGAAGACGAGATTAAGATAGTAAGGACAAAACAGTTTGATATGAAGCCGATGTATCCGGAGGATGCCTGTGTGCAGATGGAGCTTTTGGGACATAATTTCTATGTGTTCAATAATGCGGAAACAAATGAGGTAAACGTTGTATATAAGAGAAAAGCAAATACCTATGGTCTGATCGAACCGGAAATATGATATTCAGGGGCTGCCGTAAAACGGCAGCCCTTTTTATCGCCGGCGGATCTATCGCTCGATTATCTGTAAATATCCATAACACATAATTGAAAAGCACCCACTCGTGTGATACACTATCATAGCGATTCTAAATAAAATCATGTATTAAATTTAAGGAGGTATTGAATGTCTAAAAAGATCGTCTTGGCCGGAGCATGTCGTACGGCTATCGGCACAATGGGTGGTTCACTGTCTACGACTCCTGCACCAAAGCTGGGTACAATAGTAATCAAGGAAGCTCTTAACAGAGCCGGTGTCCCTGCTGATAAGGTAGATCACGTGTATATGGGATGTGTTATCCAGGCGGGGCTTGGGCAGAATGTTGCCCGTCAGGCTTCGATAGGTGCCGGAATTCCTATAGAGACGCCTGCGGTTACAGTAAATGTGGTCTGCGGGTCCGGGCTTAACTGTGTAAACATGGCAGCACAGATGATACAGGCGGGCGATGCAGATATCGTTGTTGCAGGCGGTATGGAAAATATGTCAATGGCTCCGTTTGCCATACCTAATGGCAGGTATGGATACAGGATGCTGAGACCTGATCAGAGCCAGGGCGCACTTGTAGATACCATGATAAAGGATGCCCTTTGGGATGCATTCAATGATTATCACATGATCACCACGGCAGACAATATTGCCAAGCAGTGGAACCTGACAAGAGAAGAGCTGGATGAATTTGCTCTTAAGAGCCAGCAGAAGGCATGTGCTGCTATAGAGAGCGGAGCATTTAAGGAAGAGATAGTTCCGGTTGAATACAAAAAAAAGAAAGAGATGGTTACATTCGATACAGACGAAGGCCCGAGACAGGGATCGACAATGGAGGCTCTCGCAAAGCTTAAGCCTATCAATCCCGACGGATTTGTTACAGCGGGTAATGCCTCCGGGATCAATGACGGTGCGGCTGCTGTTGTAGTTATGACAGAGGAAAAAGCAAAGGAACTCGGTGTTACTCCTATGGCTGAATTCGTTACAGGCGCTTTGGCTGGCGTGGATCCTTCTATTATGGGAATAGGACCTGTGGCTGCAACAAAGAAAGCAATGGAAAAGGCCGGAATGACAATAGATGATTTTGATATATACGAAGCGAATGAGGCGTTCGCTGCCCAGTCTGTCGCAGTAGGCAAGGATCTGGGCTTTGATCTGAATAAGCTTAATCTTAACGGCGGCGCTATAGCACTTGGGCATCCTGTAGGAGCATCAGGCGCGCGCATACTTACGACCCTGCTTTATAACATGAAGAGGACAGGAGCAAAGACCGGTCTTGCTACGCTCTGCATAGGCGGAGGCATGGGCTGTGCGACGATAGTTAAAGCTATAGACTGAGGGGGAGAGATACGCATGGGATTTGTAGATTATGAAGTAAAGGGAGCTTATGCCGTCATCACGATAAACAGAGAGAAGGCATTAAATGCCCTCAATTCTGAAGTGCTGGATGATCTTGACAAAGTCATAAGCGGTATTGATCTGGATACAGTGAGAGCCGTAGTGCTTACCGGAGCAGGTGAGAAATCCTTCGTTGCAGGCGCGGATATCGGAGAGATGAGCTCTCTCACAAAAGCTGAGGGAGAGGCTTTCGGGAAAAAAGGCAATGATATCTTCCGTAAGATAGAGACCTGCCCTATTCCTTTCATAGCAGCGATAAACGGATTTGCTCTTGGCGGCGGATGTGAGATATCTATGAGCTGTGATATAAGGATAGCTTCGGAAAATGCTACATTCGGTCAGCCGGAGGTGGGACTTGGGATCACGCCCGGATTTGGCGGCACGCAGAGGCTTGCCCGGATAGTAGGACCGGGAATGGCAAAACAGCTTATATATACTGCGCGTAATATTAAAGCTGATGAAGCATTGAGGATAGGACTTGTCAATGCGGTTTATCCTGCTGAGGAGCTGATGGAGCAGGCTGAGAAACTGGCAGGCACGATCGCAGGAAATGCGCCTATTGCAGTAAGAGCATGTAAGAAGGCTATCAATGAAGGCCTTGAGCTTCCGATGGATGAGGCGATCGCGCTTGAGGAGAAGCTTTTCGGGTCGTGCTTCGAAACATGGGATCAGCAGGAAGGAATGACAAATTTCCTCAGAAAGAAGGATGATCCTGCGAAGGTAAAAAGAGTAGATTTTCAGAATAAATAAAGAGGAGGGTTTAATACATGAAGGTAGCAGTAATCGGCGCCGGTACCATGGGACAGGGTATCGCAAAGGCTTTCGCACAATGTGATGATTTTGAAAAGGTTTATCTTTGTGATATCAAGACAGAGTTTGCCGAGGGCGGACTTGCAAAGATAAAAAAGGGGTATGAAAAGCTTGTATCAAAGGAAAAGATAGATCAGGCTACGGCTGACAAGTATCTCGCAAAATTCGAGACAGGCCTTAATTCCATAGCCACGGATCCGGATCTTGTAGTAGAAGCAGCGCTTGAAGTTATGCAGATCAAACAGGATTGCTTCAAGGATCTTATGGAGAATATAGTAAAGAACGATGACTGCATTTTTGCGTCAAATACTTCTTCTCTTTCGATCACGGAAATCGGTGCGGGACTTCCGAAACCCATTATCGGAATGCATTTCTTCAATCCTGCAGACAGGATGAAGCTTATTGAGGTTATAGCCGGAGCTAACACACCGGATGATCTCGTAAAGAAAGTAACGGATATTTCGGTGAAACTTGACAAGACTCCTGTACAGGTGAACGAGGCTCCCGGTTTTGTAGTAAACAGGATACTTATCCCACTCATCAATGAAGGCATATTTGTATATTCAGAAGGGATATCTGATATCGAGGGTATAGACAATGCCATGAAGCTCGGCTGCAACCATCCGATGGGACCGCTTGAACTCGGTGATTATGTAGGACTTGATATAGTGCTTGCCATAATGGAGACTCTGTACAATGAGACAGGTGATCCTAAATACCGTCCGGCTCCGCTCCTTAAAAAGATGGTAAGGGGTAAGAAGCTCGGAGTAAAGACCGGCATAGGCTTCTATAACTATGCTGACGGCGGCAAAGTACCGACAGACAAATAGGTTATTCAACATGCTTTTTCGGCATGCCTTATAGCCGGCAAAGAAAATGCAACTAATTTTTACGAAGGAGAATAAATCATGGATTTTACTTTACCAAAAGAACATGAGATGGCGAGACAGCTTTTCAAGGATTTCGCCGAGAAAGAAGTAAAGCCACTCGCACAGGAGATCGATCAGGAGCACAGATTCCCCAGAGAGACCGTTGAGAAGATGGCTAAGTACGGCTTCATGGGAATCCCCGTACCCAAGGAGTACGGCGGACAGGGCTGTGATATTCTGACCTATGCCATGTGCGTGGAAGAGCTTTCAAAAGTCTGCGGTACGACAGGAGTTATCGTATCCGCGCATACTTCGCTCTGCGTGGATCCCATATTGACTTTCGGTACCGAGGAGCAAAAGCAGAAGTACGTGGTACCGCTTGCAAAGGGCGAGAAACTCGGTGCGTTCGGTCTTACTGAGCCCGGCGCCGGAACCGATGCACAGGGCCAGCAGACAAAGGCAGTCCTTGACGGAGACGAGTGGGTCTTAAACGGTTCCAAGTGTTTCATCACGAACGGTAAGGAAGCGGATGTATATGTGATCTTTGCGGTTACCGGAAAGGTCGAAAAGAGAGGCCGCATGATGAAGGAGATATCCGCGTTCATAGTAGAAAAGGGCACTCCCGGATTTACTTTCGGAACAAAGGAAAACAAGATGGGTATCTGCGGCTCCGCTACATATGAGCTTATATTCACTGACTGCCGTATACCGAAGGAAAATCTCCTCGGCAAGCAGGGCACAGGCTTCAAGATCGCCATGCACACCCTTGACGGCGGACGTATCGGTATAGCGGCGCAGGCTCTCGGTCTTGCGGCAGGCGCGCTTGAGACCACGATAAACTACGTCAAAGAGAGGAAGCAGTTCGGCAAGGCGATCGGAAACTTCCAGAATACCCAGTTCCAGCTTGCAGACATGGCAACAAAGGTTGAAGCTGCAAGGCTTCTCGTTTATAAGGCTGCAAGGAAGAAGGACGAGTATTATAAAGATAATAAGATCTCATATTCCGTAGAAGCAGCACAGGCTAAGCTCTGCGCGGCAGAGGTCGCAATGGAGGTGACAACGAAGGCTGTACAGCTTCACGGCGGATACGGCTATATCAAGGAATATGATGTAGAGAGGATGATGCGCGATGCCAAGATCACGGAGATCTATGAAGGAACCAGCGAGGTTCAGAGAATGGTCATCTCCGCGGCACTGCTCAAGTAATCTAATCAATAGTAAAGGAGAACAGATACAATGAAAGTTATCGTTTGTATAAAGCAGGTGCCGGATACAAAGGGCGGAGTCAAGTTCAATCCCGACGGCACACTCGACAGGGGAGCAATGCTTGCTATCATGAACCCCGATGACAAGGCGGGTCTTGAGGCGGCATTGAGGCTTAAGGATCAGTACGGTGCAGAGGTTACCGTGCTTACAATGGGACTTCCGAAAGCGGCGGATGTGCTCCGTGAGGCGATTGCAATGGGAGCAGACAAAGGCATCCTTGTAACAGACAGAGTGCTCGGCGGAGCAGATACATGGGCAACATCGACGACAATAGCCGGAGCCATAAGGAATCTGGAATATGACCTTATCATCACAGGCCGTCAGGCTATCGACGGTGATACGGCTCAGGTCGGACCGCAGATAGCAGAGCATCTCGGAATACCGGTCATATCCTATGCGCAGGAGATAAAGATAGACGGAGACAAGGTTACGGTAAGGCGCCAGTATGATGACAGATATCATATGCTTGAGGCGAAGATGCCCTGCCTGATCACTGCTCTTTCAGAGCTCAACGAGCCCAGGTATATGACCCCCGGCGGCATCTTTGATGCAGTAGCAGCGGATATCACGACATGGGGAAGACCTGACCTTAAGGACGTGGATGACTCAAATCTCGGTCTTGCCGGATCACCTACAAAGATCGCAAAAGCATCTGACAAGGTAAGAAAGGGAGCAGGCGAGAAGGTTGTTCCCGATACTCCCGAGGATGCTGTAAAGTACATCGTTGGCAAGCTTGATGAGAAACATGTGATATAAAGCATTTTCGATAGATGCCCAAAAACATGCTTGCATGAATTTTTGGGCAGATATCAGAAAATCTCAAATTCATGAGCATAAAAGCTGCGCGAACGAAGTGAGTGAAGCGATATGCGAACGAATTTGGCGATTGCGATAGCAGCTAAGCGGCGGAGCAATCGGCTTAAGAAACAATAAATGGAGGATAAATACAATGCAGAATATAGAAGAATATAAAGGCGTATTCGTCTTCGCTCAGCAGGTTGACAACGAGGTGAGCGGAATAGCATACGAGCTTTTGGGCAAGGCAAGGGATCTGGCTGAGCCCCTTAACGCACAGGTTACGGCAGTGCTTATCGGATCGGGAGTGAAGAACCTCTGCGACAAGCTTGCAGAGTACGGCGCAGACAGGGTCATAGTAGTGGATGATCCGGAGCTTAAAGAGTACAGGACTGAGCCTTATGCCCATGCACTTTCTTCAGTCATCAATGAGTATAAGCCGGAGATCATGCTCGTCGGAGCCACGGCTATCGGACGTGACCTGGGTCCTACGGTATCCGCAAGGGTTGCTACCGGACTTACGGCTGACTGTACAGTGCTCAACATCGGTGATTTCCCGCTTGAGCCTGTTCCGGGCAAGGAAGATGAGCAGAAGCACAATCAGCTTCTTATGACACGTCCGGCATTCGGCGGAAATACGATAGCAACTATCGCATGCCCGAACAACCGTCCCCAGATGGCTACGGTCAGGCCCGGCGTCATGCAGAAGATCGAGCCTAAGAAGGGTGCCAAGGCTGAGGTGATCGAGTATAATCCCGGCTTCACGCCTAACAACAGGTATGTGGAGATCAAGGAAGTCGTCAAGGCTGTTTCCGGCATAAAGGATATCATGGATGCGAAGATCCTCGTTTCCGGCGGACGTGGCGTAGGCTCACCCGAGAACTTCAAGATCCTTGAGGAGCTTGCTGCAGCGATAGGCGGACAGGTAAGCTGCTCGCGTGCAGTTGTGGACGCAGGCTGGAAGCCCAAGGAGATGCAGGTAGGCCAGACCGGTAAGACAGTAAGGCCTAACGTATACTTCGCGATCGGTATCTCAGGCGCAATCCAGCATGTGGCAGGAATGGAAGAGTCCGACATCATCATAGCTATAAACAAGGACGAGGATGCACCCATCTTTGAAGTAGCCGACTACGGCGTGGTAGGCGACCTCAACAAGATAGTCCCCGAGCTTACGAAAGCTATCATAGCGGCAAAAGAAGCAAAGGCATCCTAAAACATTTCGTAATCATCAGGAACCGGGCTTCTGTCTTTTCTGACAGAAGTACCGGTTCTTTTTTATGTATCCCGGCTGAACAGGGAGTAATATATTGCAAGATACGGCCGGAAATGGTAAAATCAATGATTGCCCGTTAACGAACGGGGATATTATGATACAAAAAATGGAGCCGGAAGAATAGATCATAATACCGGCATCCGAAACAAATCAGTCAGATGAAAATGACGTGAATGGAGGAGAAGGGATATGAGCAAGAATTTCAGTGATCTGCTGAACAAGGTAAATGAGTTTCCGACGAAGAAGCTGTCGGTAGCTGCAGCAAATGATGATGAGGTCATAGAAGCAGTTGCTATGGCGCATGAGAGAAAGATAGCGGATTCCATCCTGGTCGGAGATAAGGATCAGATAGAGAAGATATGCAGCGATTTAAAGGTGGATCCGTCCATATTTGAGATTGTGGATATAAAAGATCCGATCGAAGCTGCGCATGAAGCAGTAAGGATCGTACATGACGGTGAAGCAGACATGTATATGAAGGGCCTTCTTTCCACAAAGGATTTCCTGAAGTCTATTCTTGATAAGGAAGTGGGCCTTAGGACAGAGAGACTGCTGTCTCATGTATGCGTCTTTGAGATAAAGGGCGTTCCGCAGCTTTTATTCCTTGCGGATGTGGCATTCCTTCCCTATCCTACACTGGAGCAGAAGATCGGCATAATCGATAATACCGTGGAGATCTGTAATGCCTGCGGCATAGAGACGCCGAAGGTTGCGGCAGTGGCAGCGGTTGAAGTAGTGAATGAAAAAATGCCCGCGACCGTTGAGGCAGCGGAACTTTCAAAGATGAATGACGAAGGCAAGATAAAGGGCTGCATAGTGGACGGACCTCTGTCTGTGGACCTTGCGATCTATCCGGAGGCTGCAAAGCATAAACATGCAGAGGACAGGAAGATCGTAGGCGATGCGGACGTGATCTTATTCCCCGATATACATGCAGGAAACATAGCTTACAAATTCATAGTACACACGACGGAGTTTAAGAATGCATGCATTCTTAC
>JAEEGL013008535.1_pt1 | contig 19288 bp, 8 predicted proteins | sample 9134231 | NCBI WGS metagenome assembly JAEEGL01 (sample SAMN16246548, study PRJNA631951) | gut metagenome | biome: gut microbiome; feature: rumen; material: fiber-attached | host: Bos | place: Iran: Karaj | collected 2018-10
CTTCTGCCACTGGGCATGCCCATTGGGCAACAAGGCTCCCGAATGGAACGATGCGCTGTATAAGGGCGACTGGGAACTGGCCTTTCGCCTGCTCACGAGCACCAACCCCTTTCCAGAGTTTACGGGCCGCATCTGTCCGGCATTGTGCGAAAAGGCCTGCGTGCTGAACCGCTTCAACCATGAGCCGACCACCAACCGCGAGGACGAGTGTGCCATCATCGAGGCTGCCTTCCGCGAAGGCTATATCCAGCCGCGAGTACCAGTGAGAAACGGCAAGAGCGTGGCCGTGGTCGGTGCAGGTCCTGCCGGCCTTGCTGCCGCCAACGCTCTCAACCAGATGGGCTACGCCGTCAGCGTCTTCGAGAGGAATGAGGCCGCCGGTGGACTTCTCCGTTACGGCATTCCCAACTTCAAACTGAACAAGACCATCATCGACCGCCGCATCAAGCTGATGGAGCAGGAAGGCATAGTGTTCTGCTATGGCGAAGCCGTCGAGTATGCTGCGATATCATCGCAGCTCGCGCCACAGTTCTCCGCCGTGGTCCTCGCCACCGGCACCCCTACCGCCCGCGACCTGAAGGCACCCGGACGCGAACTAAAGGGCGTCCACTTCGCCCTCGAACTGCTGTCGCAGCAGAACCGCGTACTCGCCGGCATAGAGTACAGCAAGGAAGAGCGCATCACCGCCCGCGGCAAGGACGTGCTCGTGATCGGTGGCGGCGACACTGGCTCCGACTGCATCGGTACGGCTCATCGCCAGGGGTGCAAGAGCGTCACGCAGATAGAAATCATGCCCCGCCCAGTGGAAGGCCCTGACGACCCGCAGAACCCCTGGCCCAACTGGCCTCGCACGCTCAAGACCACCTCAAGCCACGAAGAGGGCTGCACCCGCCGCTGGAACATCAACACCCTGGAGTTCCTTGGCGAGAACGGCCGTCTCACAGGTGTCAAGGTGCAGGAGATAGACTGGAAACCTAATCCCGACGGTGGCCGCCCTATCATGGTGGAGAAGGGCAAGCCCTTCATCATCAAGACCGAGCTCTGCCTCCTCGCCATGGGATTCCTCAAGCCAGAGCATCCCGAATATCCCGCCAACGTCTTTGTATGCGGCGACGCGCAAAACGGTGCCTCGCTCGTGGTACGCGCCATGGCCAGCGGCATAGAGGCCGCCGCGAGCGTGCACGCCTTCCTCTCGTCGAAGTAGCGAAAAAGCGATATAACGAAACAACGATAAAAAAACGAAAGAAAAAACATGGCCTTAGTAAACATACACTTCCTGAACCTGCAGCAGAACTACCTCTTTGCCGACATCGTCAAGAAGGTCAATGCCTTCCGGGTGATGCACCCCAAGGCCGATGTCATCTCGCTCGGCATCGGCGACGTCACCCAGCCGCTCTGCCCCGCTGTAGTAGAGGCGATGCACAAGGCCGTTGACGAGATGGCCACCGCCGACGGCTTCCGGGGCTACGGTCCCGAACAGGGCTACGACTTCCTGCGCGAAGCCATACTGAAGAACGACTTCGCGCCCCGTGGCGTTCATCTCAGCATTGACGAGGTGTTCATCAACGACGGTGCGAAGAGCGACACGGGCAACTTTCAGGAACTGCTTCACTGGGACAACTTCATCGGCGTCACCGACCCCATCTATCCTGTCTATATCGACTCAAACGTGATGATAGGCCGCTGCGGCACCTATCGCGACGGCCGCTGGACCAACGTGCGCTACATGCCCACCACCGCCGAGAACGGCTTTACTCCCGAACTGCCCAAAGGCCGCCCCGTAGACGTCATCTACCTCTGCTTTCCCAATAACCCTACGGGCACCGTCATCAACAAGCAGGAGCTGCGCAAGTGGGTGAACTACGCCCTAAAGAACGATGCCCTCATACTCTTCGATGCTGCCTATCAGGCCTACATCCGCGACCCAGACATCCCCCACTCCATCTACGAGATTCGCGGCGCACGCAAGTGTGCTGTTGAGTTCCGCTCGTTCTCCAAGACCGCTGGCTTCACGGGCGTGCGCTGCGGCTACACCATCGTGCCCAAGGATGTCAGCGTGTCTACCTTCGAGGGCGAGCGCATACCCCTCAACCAGCTCTGGCTGCGCCGCCAGTGCACCAAGTTCAATGGCACCAGCTACATCTCGCAGCGTGCCGCTGAGGCCATCTACTCGCCCGAAGGCAAAAAGCAGATACAGCAGACCATCGACTACTACATGCAGAATGCCGCCCACATGCTCAGTGTGCTGCGCAACCTCGGCTTCGAGTGCTACGGTGGCGAGAATGCCCCTTACATCTGGATGCGCACCCCCGATGGCTCCACCTCTTGGCAATTCTTCGAGCAGTTGCTCTATGGTGCCAATGTGGTCTGCACCCCCGGCGTCGGCTTCGGACCCAGCGGCGAGGGCTACGTTCGCTTCACCGCTTTCGGCAGTCATGAAAAGACAGAGGAGGCACTCCAACGAATAGAGAAATGGAAGAATCAACATTAACAAACACAAAAACATTACAATTATGGAAACATTAAGATTTCAGGTTGTCGGCGAGGCATTCAAAAAGAAGCCGCTCGACGTAAAAACACCAGAAGACCGTCCTGCTAAGTATTTCGGCAGCAAGGTCTTCAACCGCGAGAAGATGTACAAGTACCTGCCCAAGGACGTGTATGAGAAGATGATCGACGTGATGGACAACGGGGCACGGCTCGAGCGCGAGGTGGCCGATGCCGTGGCGGCTGGCATGAAGCAGTGGGCCATCGACTGTGGCGTGACGCACTACACCCACTGGTTCCAGCCACTCACCGAAGGCACCGCCGAGAAGCACGACTCGTTTATTGAGCACAACGGCAAGGGCGGCATGGTGGAGGAGTTCACCGGCAAGCTGCTCGTACAGCAGGAGCCCGACGCCTCGTCGTTCCCCAGCGGCGGCATACGCTCCACCTTCGAAGCACGAGGCTACTCCGCATGGGACCCCACGTCGCCAGTCTTCATCATCGACGACACACTCTGCATCCCCACCGTGTTTATATCCTACACGGGCGAGGCGCTCGACTATAAGGCTCCGCTGCTGCGTGCGCTGCATGCCGTCAACGTGGCTGCCACAGATGTGTGCCACTACTTCGACCCGACAGTGAAGAAGGTGACGAGCAACCTCGGCTGGGAGCAGGAGTACTTCCTCGTTGACGAGGGACTTTACTCGGCCCGCCCCGACCTACTGCTGACAGGCCGCACCCTGATGGGACACGACTCGGCCAAGAACCAGCAGATGGACGACCACTACTTCGGCTCCATACCCGAGCGCGTGGCTGCCTTTATGCGCGAGCTCGAAATAGAGGCGCTCCAACTGGGCATCCCCTGCAAGACACGCCACAACGAGGTGGCACCCAACCAGTTTGAGCTTGCCCCCATCTTCGAGGATACCAATCTGGCCGTCGACCATAATATGCTGTTGATGTCGGTCATGAAGCGCGTGGCGCGCAAGCACGGCTTCCGCGTGCTGCTACATGAAAAGCCCTTTGCAGGCATCAACGGCTCAGGCAAGCACAACAACTGGAGTCTCTCTACCGACAACGGCGTGCTGCTCCATGCCCCCGGCAAGACCGCCGAGCAGAACCTGCGCTTCGCCACCTTCATCGTCGAGACGCTGATGGGAGTGTGGCGTCATAACGGACTGCTGAAGGCCAGCATCATGAGCGCCACCAACGCCCACCGCCTGGGCGCCAACGAGGCACCGCCCGCCATCATCTCGTCGTTCCTCGGCAAGCAGGTCAGCGAACTGCTCGACCACATCGAGAAAGCCGACGTTTCCAACATCCTCGCCATGGCCGGCAAGCAGGGACTGAAGATGGACATCCCCGAAATTCCCGAACTCTTCATCGACAATACCGACCGCAACCGCACGTCGCCCTTCGCCTTCACCGGCAACCGCTTCGAGTTCCGCGCCGTAGGCAGCGAGGCCAACTGCGCCTCGGCCATGATAGCTCTGAACAGCGCCGTGGCGGAAGCCCTCACGGATTTCAAGAAACGTGTGGATGCCCTGATTCCTGAATTAGAGAAGCAGCTTGCTGGCACGGGCCACAGCGCCGTGTTCCACGCCATCCTCGAGGTGCTGCGCCAGGACATCAAGACCTGCAAACCCATCCGCTTCGACGGCAACGGATACAGCGACGAGTGGGTGGAGGAAGCCGCACGCCGCGGCCTCGACGTTGAGAAGTCGTGCCCGAAAATCTTCGAGCGATACCTCGACGAGGAAAGCATACAGATGTTCGAGAGCCTCGGCGTGATGACACGCAAGGAGCTGGAGGCACGCAACGAGGTGAAATGGGAAACCTACACCAAGAAGATTCAGATTGAGGCGCGCGTGCTCGGCGACCTCTCGATGAACCATATCATCCCCGTGGCCACCCGCTACCAGACGCAGCTGCTGCAGAACATCAGCAACATGGCTGTCGTCTTCCCCCTTGACACCGCCGACAAGCTGTCTGCACGCAACAAGAAAATCATTGAGGAGATAGCCGAGCGCATCAGCGCCATCGAGGGCATGGTGGACGAGCTGGTGGATGCCCGCCGCCAGGCCAACAAGATAGAGGACGAGCACCTGAAGGCCATCGCCTATCACGACACCGTGGAGCCGAAGCTCGACCTCATCCGCTACCAGATAGACAAACTGGAGCTCATCGTCGATGACAGCCTCTGGCCGTTGCCTAAATACCGTGAACTATTGTTCATCAGATAGCACAACTCCGTCGCATAAAAAAGAAATACCCCGTGCCTGGTTTTGCACGGGGGTATTTCTTTTTTATGACTTATCGTCGTTTTGCGGCTATTTCACCGCCACTTTCCTTCCGTTAACGATATAGAGTCCTGCGGGCAAGCCGCTGGTGTCGCCGTTGCTGCGCAGCTGTCTGCCGTCGAGTGTGAACACGCCGTGCTGCCGTTTGCCCTCGGCCACGGTGCCGGTGATGTTCGTGGGACCGTCTTGACTGACAATGAATCGTGCGTACTCGGGCCATGCCTGCTTATAGATGCTGGCGGTGCCTGCCGGCACGAAAATCTTGGAGTCGCCGAGCACGAGGTTGCCGGGGCCGAAGGCGCACGGGCCGATGTTTGCGGGATGGTACCCCTTCACCTCCATCCAGATGGTAAAGTTCTCATCGGTGGCAGTGTCGAAGGCCTCCCGTCCGATGGTCTTCACGCTGGCGGGAATCATGGAGGGCGGTTCGGGCAAATCGAAGAAGGCCCTCTCGCCGATGGTCTCCAGGCGGGCATCTTCGGCGAAATGGACGAAGCCGCAATTCACGAAGGCTTCCTCGCCGATGGTTACCACCGATGCGGGGATGTAAACATCTGAATAGTCAGACATGTAGCTGAAGGCGCGGTCACCGATGGTCTCCAACTGTGCATTGTCGGCGAAATACACGCCCATGCATCCGCTGAAGGCATCGTCGCCGATAGTGACCACCGAGGCGGGGATGCCCACCATCTCCATCATGGAGCCCAAGAAGGCGCGGACGCCGATTTCCGTCACCGTGGAGGGAATGTTATGCGCCGGATCCATGGTGGAATAGCAGTTCTCGAAGGCGCTGTCGCCGATGCGCCACAGGTTGGTGGTGCGGGGATAGGAGATGCCCTCCAGCTGGCAGCAATCCTTGAACGCCTCGTCGTCGATGGTTTCCAACCCCACGAAGTGCTCCAGCTCGTAGAAGGTCTCGATGTCGGTGCCCTTGAAGACCGTTCCCAGCGAGGTGACGTTGGCAGCCTCCCTCGGGTCGATGCCGCCGTCGCCGTTGTCGTCGAAGTTAGCCACGCAGATTTCCTTCACCAGCGGGTCCTGGAATTTCAGCCAGTTGGCAATATACAGCTGTCCGGTCAAGCTGATGGGTGTCCACCCCAGCCGTTCGCTCTCGGGATATTCATAGCTGTAGTAGATGTTCTCGGTGGGCTGCATGATGCGGCAGCGCGTCATGTCAAAAGAGGGCACGTTCTGGATGATGTCGCCGTAGCATGACGAGGCGTTGAGAACGGCGTCCTCGAGAATAACACTGGCGGGGTCGCCCACCTGTATATAGAAATCCGACTCGGGGTCGGTGTCGCGATACGGTCCGCCGTCGATGCAGGGACCCTCATCGCTGTCGATGCCCACGGCCACGTTGTGCAGCTCAATGGTGGCCCAGTTGCCGAACTGGCTGTTGTCGTACTCTATGCCTGCCTTCCTGCTGTTGATGTAGAGCCCTGCCTTGTCCACGTCGGGGTAGGTGGATGTTGACGTGAAGTTCAGCATCCCGTTCACCACGATGCCCTTGTATTTGGTATAGATGGAACTCAGCCCCTCCAGCTTAATGTTGAGCGTTGTGCTGTAGTTGAAGCTGATGGCAGGACGAGTGGTGGAGTTGGAGACAATCTGCCCGTCAGCAATCGTAAGGGTGTAGGCCTTCGGGTCGTAGTACACGCCATAGACGCGGTCATTGCCGTTCGTGTAACTGAAGGCACCGTCCACGCCCAGGTTGTCCTCGGCCAGCTCCTGTCCGCAAATATAGATGCCGTAGCCCTTTCTTACCGACATATAGGGAGCATACTGCGGGATGGCCGTCTTATAGGCGTTCAGGCGGTATTCGGGCACCATCACCTTGGTGTTGTCCGACAAGCGCCCCGCCATACCCTGACTGGTGGCGCCGAAGGCATCATCGCCCACGGTCGGCGGCGTGTAGCGTTTGAACACGATTTTCTGGTAACGCGCTGGCGTATGGTTGATTTGGCAGAAGGCCCCGTCCTGTATTTCGGTCACCGACGCCGGTATCTCGAGCACCGTGAGGCGGTTGTCCCAGAAGGCCTGCTCACCGACGACCTCCAGCCGTTCGGGCAGTTTCATGTAGTCGATGGGGCAGCTGCCGAAGGCCAGCCAGCCGATGTTCTTCAACTGGCTGTCCTGCTCATACACCACGTTGGTGAGGCCGGTGCAGAAATAGAAGGCAAACTGGTTGATGGCCTCCACGCACCGCGGAATGGTGACGATGCTGAGTGAAGAACACTCGTAGAAGCACTCCGTGCCTATGCTCTTCAGGTTATAGGGCATCTCCACCTGCTCCAGGCCGGTGCACTGGTAGAAGGCTTTGTCTTCCAGGTCGTGGAGGCCGGTAAAGAACATCAGCTCGTTGAAGCTGGAGATGGACGACTTATACTGGAACTGCTGGCTGAGCGTCGTCACCAGCCTCGCCTCAATGTAGTCGAGGCGGTCGTCGTCGTTCTGGTCCCAGTTCTGCACGCAGATGCTCTTCACCTGCGGGTCGTCGAACTGTATGGTCGGTGCTATGCGCACCTCCTTTGGGAATACCATCGCGTGTGCGCCGTTGAAGAACACCATTTGTTCGGGGTCATAGGTACACTTCCACGGCATCTGCATTTCGCCGCCGTAGTTAAGTCCCTTCACATACTGGAAGACACTGGCGGTGGGGCTCACACTGTTAGTGCGCGCACGCAGGGTGCCGCCGCTCCACACGTTCACATCAACATAGTGCGGGTCGCCCTGACTGTTCGGACCGTAGTTGTACCAGCCCTTCACGGCGTAGCTCTGTGCCATGATGTCCAGGTCGCAGGCATCGATGGTTACCTGACAGTTGATGGGCCAATAGGGCTGTTTTTGCAACTCTATGCCGGAAAAGCTGTGGTTGGGTTCCAGGGCATCGGTGGACGTGATGTGCAAAATGGGCCGCTAGTTCTGGTTGGCATGGCCGTTGAGGAAGGTCAGCGAGTTCTGGCCGTAGATGGTGACATAGTCGCTGGTCACGTTGCTCTCGCCGATGAGCTTGATGGAAAGCTCCGGCTTGCCGGAACCGGCGGCGAAGGCGTCGATGGCCGCTACGCCCATCCCCCGTGCGATGATGGTGGCGTTGTCGAGCACCAGGGTGTTCGACGAGGGATAGTAGGTCACGCCCTCGATGACGGCGTCGGAGCCTGCGGGGGCCTCCACGCGGAAACCGTCCTCCACGCTGCCATCAACGTTCACGCCGGCCACGGTGACCTTGTATTCGGCGCGGGCGGTGGAGGGCAGCAGCGCGCAGGCCGTCAGCAGCAGCACGGCATACTTACGGAAAAAGGAAAAATTGTTCATAACTAAATCGTTTTAGAATGGTTGATAATAGATTTCACCGACATAAATAGGAAGAAAAAGCGAAACCGCCAAATTTTCGGGCGACAAAAAGGGGGACTGCATGCAAAAAGGCAATAATCAAGGGGGAAAGGGGCAGTGAAAATGGCTTTCGCATTTTCGCAAAAAAAACCATTTTTCAAGTCCTTGTGGGTGCGTGATGATGAGGGCGTGACGGGAACGGTCCCGTACTCACGCCTGGAGTACGGGACCGTTTTCGATGTGTGTGGTCGCCGGTGCGGACGGCGGTGTTATTTCACTGTCACCTTCTTGCCATTCACGATGTAGAGTCCTGCAGGCAGGCCGTTGGTGTCGGCGGTGCCGCGAAGCTGTCTGCCGTCGAGTGTGAACACGCCCTGGCGCTTCTTGCTCTCGGCAACCACGTTCTCGATGTCCGTTGCACCTTGATTGCCAACAATATACTTTGCATATTCCGGCCAAGCTTTCTTATAGATGCCAACCGTTCCAGCGGGAACAAAGATTTTGGAATCGCCGGAAAGCTTGCCGAAGATATAAGTTCCGATGGTGGCCGGAGCGTGTCCCTGTACATCCATGTACAAGTATTCATACTCGTCGGTTCCAGTGTCAAATGCCTGTTTGCCTATGTATTTCACTTTGGCGGGAAGCATGCCCGGGAGAGTGTAAAGCCCGTAGAAGGCAAATGCACCAATGCTTTCCAACTGCGCGTCCTCTGCAAACCGTACGCCCCCGCAACCTACAAAGGCGCTTTCGCCGATGGTTTTCACCGAGGCCGGAATTTCAACATCACTCATACCGCTCATATACGCGAAAGCGCAGGCACCGATGGTTTCCAGCTTTGCGTCATCTGCAAAATACACGCCCATACAGCCTTGGAAGGCTCCCTCGCCAATGGTCACCACCGAGGCGGGAATACCTATCATCTCCATCATGGAGCCACTGAAAGCATAGTCGCCGATTTCGGTCACGGTAGAAGGAATGTTGTGTGCGGCCCAAAGTTGATAGCAGTTGCAGAAGGCATAATTGCCGATGCGCCAGAAGTTGGTGTTTTGCGGGAATTCAATGCTGCAAAGATCATTGCAGCCCAGGAACGCATAGTCATCGATTTCCTCAAGACATGTGAAGTATTTCAGTTCGTCGAAGTACTCGATTTCGGTGCCTGAGAAGACCGTTCCCAGTGACGTCACATGGGCAGCCTCCAACATGTCGATGCCACCATCGCCGTTCTCGTCGAAGTTCGCCACGCAAATTTCCTCCACCAGCGGGTCTTGGAACTCAATCCAGCTGCCAATGTAGAAGTGGCCGGAAATGCTGATGGGAGTCCATGTCAGCGTTCCCTGCACGGGATCGCCGTTATAGAAGATGCCTGCGGTAGGACGCATGATGCGGCAGTTCTTCAAATAGAACAATTGCACGTTCTTAATGATTTCGCCATTCACTGAGTAGGCGTTTATGATGCCGTTTTCAACCGTCACACTTGCCTGTTCTCCCACCTGCCAATAGTAACCCAGTTCCTCATCGTACTCATCGTAGTAAGGTCCGCCGTCGATGCACCGTCCCTCAACGGAGCCGATGCTCAAAGCCACGTCCTTGATTTCAATGTTATTAAAAGTTCCCATTTGGCTGTTGTCGCACTCTACGCCCGCCTTCACGCACTGTATGTCGAGCGTGGGTTTCTCTGACGATGACGCTGTTGCGGAGACAGGCGAGATATTGATGTAACCAGCCATCGAGATGCCCGTATTCTTTGTATAGATGGAGTTCATTCCTTCCAATTTAATGTTAATGCCGCCGCTGGAGTAGCTTGTGATGGCCGGCTTCGTGGTGGAGTTCGAGACAATTTGTCCCTCTCTCATCGTCAGGGTATTGTTATTATAATTATAGTACACGCCAAAGACCCTGTCGTTGCCGTTGCTGTAGCGGAAGGCGCCGTCCTCGTCCAGGTTGTCCTCGGCCAGTTCCACGCCACAGATATAGATGTCGTAGCCATGCCTCTCAGACATATAAGGGGCATACTGCGGAATGGCCGACTTATAGGCGTTCAACTGGTACTGAGTGACAAGAATTCTGGTGGTATTGGGAGACAAGTACCCCCCATAACCCGTTTCTGTGGCTCCGAAAGCATTGTTCCCAACAGTTGGTGGGGTATAGCGTTTGAAGACAATTTTCTGCAAAAATGACGGGGTCTGGTTGACCTGGTTGAACGCATTATCCCCGATTTCCTGAACAGAATATGGAATTTCAAGCTCGCGGAGGCGGTTGTCCCAGAATGCCTGCTGCCCGATGTACTCAAGTCTATCAGGCAGAATCATATAGTCAATGGGACATCCTCCGAATGCAAGCCAGCCGATGCGCTTCAGCTGGCAGTCCGATTCAAACGCCACGTTGGTGAGGTTCTCACTGTGGTAAAAAGCAAAATTCATGATTTCTTCCATACCCCTTGGAATGGTGACAATGTTCATCGAATTACAATTTGCGAAAGCATTGGATCCGATGGTTTTCAGGTTGTAGGGCATTTCCACTGTTTCGAGGTTGGAGCATTCGCTAAAGGTGAAATCCTCCAAATCCTTCAGGCCAGTGAAATACATCAGCTCGTTGAAGCTGGTGATATTGGTTTTATTCTTGAATTTCTCGTTGAGCGAGGTCACCAGCCTGGCCTCAATGCAGTCGAGCTCGCCGTCATGGTTGCCGTCCCAGTTCTGCACGCAGATGTTTTTCACGGCCTGGTCCTCAAACTGAATGTGGGGCGCAATGCGCACCTCCTTGGGGTAAACCAAGGTATTCGTGTTTACGTTGACGAAAGCCATCTGGTCGAAGTCATAACCACAATTCCTGGGCATCTGCATCAGCCCGTTGAATTGAAATTGGTTTACGTACTGGAAGGCGCCTATATTCGCTGCGGTGCAGGTGCTGAGCGCCCTCAGCGTGGCGTTGCCCTGCAAATAGAGATTAACAAAGTGCGGGTCTCCCTCTACACCCTCTGGGTAGTTGTACCATCCTTTGATGGCTGGGCCATCGCCCTGAAGGTCTATGTCGCAATCGTCAATGATCACTTGGTTATTCCCCGGCCAATAGGGTTGCGTGATCATCTCAATGGCGGAAAAGAGGAGTCCGAACTCATCGGTCGTCGTGACGTGCAGGATGGGCCGCTGGCTTTTGTTGACGTGGCCGTTGACAAAGGACAGCGAGTTATTGCCATAAATGGCAATGTAGTCGCTGGTGATGGTGCTCTCACCTATCAACTTGATGGTAAGCTCAGGATTGCCTTCTCCTGCTGACTCTGCAAAAATGGCAGACACGCCCATCTCATGGGTGATGATGGTGGCGTTGTCAAGCACCAGGGTGTTGGTGGACGCATAATACCACACGCCCTCGATGGTCACGTCGGAGCCCGCGGGAGCCTGCACATGAATGTCTTGCCCGTTGTCCACTTGCACACCGGCCACGGTGACGGCAAGGTTGGCAAGGGCCTTCGACGGCAAAAACATTGCGCACGCGAGCAGCAACATGGCCGCCGCGTAGCGTCTTCGGGTAAAGTACGGTTTTTTCATAAACAAGAGTGTTTTTGGTTTATAATAAGAATTTCACGGCAAAAATAAGCATAATTATTGAAACTTCCAAGAAAAAAGCCAACAAACCGCCGATTTTTCGCTCCCATCGCTCCCATCGCTCCCAAAACTCCCATCAACACCCATAACTCCCCCACCCCTGGAGCCATGAAAAAACTTTACATTCCACCAATTTTCAAGGTGAGTTTGTAACTCTTTGATACTCAGAAAATATAAAAAGGCGATGGGATTGCCCTAAGATTTCGGGCAGTAAAGTGCCAATTTACTGCCAGTAAAACGCCAATTGACTCACAGTAAAACGCCAATTTACTGCCAGTAAATCGCCAATTGACTGTCTGGCATATTAAATGAACGCTGAAAAATAATTTCACAACTTTCACAAGTTGAAGGAGTACTGGAGTGAACAAATTAGTTGTAATTAGTGAAATAATTAGTTGTAATTAGTGAACAAATTAGTTGTAATTAGTGAAATAATTAGTTGCAATTAGTGAAATAATTAGTTGCAATTAGTGAAATAATTAGTTGCAATTAGTGAAATAATTAGTTGCAATTAGTGAACAAATTAGTTGTAATTAGTGAAATAATTAGTTGTAATTAGTGATTAGGCAAATGCGAAACGTGAAATATTTACATTATCCCTCCATCAGCCCCTATAACGGCCAGCCGGGCCGACAAAGCGCCGCTCACGCACAACAACCCCACGCTTTTTTCTTTTTGTTGACGCTATTCCGATTTTTTTCCTTACCTTTGCAGCAAAATACAGGAGTGCAGGCTTCCCAGCCCGCACTTCCCCATAAGCAATTATCGACTATGAGCAGAAAGAAGAAACCGCTCCCGCTGTTGGAGAACGTGGAGATAGAAGCATGCGCCGCCGAGGGCAAGGCGCTGTTCCACTGGAACGACCTGGTGGTGTTTGTGCCCTTTTGCGTGCCGGGCGACGTGGCCGACGTGCAATTACGGCGAAAGAAGCACAACTATGCCGAGGGCGAGGTGGTGCGCATCGTAAAGCCCAGCCCGGTGAGGGTGGAGCCGCGATGCCGGCACTTCGGCGTGTGCGGCGGTTGCGCGTGGCAGAACCTGCCCTACGAGGAACAGCTGAAAATGAAGCAGAAACAGGTGTTCGACCAGCTATCGCGCATAGGAAAGGTACACCTGCCGTGGATAAGCCCCATCATGGGCAGCGTGAAAGAGTGGGAATACCGCAACAAGCTGGAGTTCGGGGCTTCGTGCAAGCGGTGGATGACGCGCGAGGAGATTGCCAGCGGCGACGACATCGGCGTGCGCGACGCACTGGGCTTCCACATCAGCGGCGCCTTCGACAAGATACTGCCCGTGGACGAGTGCCTGCTGATGGACGGGCTGCACAACGACATTCGCAACGCCTTCTTCAACGAGGCACGGCGGCTGGGCATGACGTTCTTCGACCTGAAGGCGCAGCGGGGACTGCTGCGCGACATCGTGATGCGCAACTCGAACACCGGCGAGTGGATGGTGATAGTGCAGTTCTGCGGCATCAACCCCAAGGAGGTGGCGCCCGCAACGGCCACGCAACCCTCGGCCGACGACCTGCTGGCACGCCGGCTGCTACAACATATTGCCGATAATTTCCCGCAGATAACGGCGTTGCTGTACCTCGACAACCGCAAGTGCAACGACACCTACTTCGACCTGCCCATACATGTGTTCAGCGGCAAGGACCACATCATAGAGGCCATGGAGGACCTGCGCTTCAAGGTGGGGCCCAAGAGCTTCTACCAGACGAACACCGAACAGGCCTACCACCTCTACTCGGTGGCGCGAGACTTCGCCTTCTCGGAGGTGGAGGGGAGCCGCTTCGAGGAGCCCGACTATTTTGAACGGCGCGAGGAATACTACGCCGAGAGGAGAAACATGCCGCAGGAGCAGAAACCGCTGGTATATGACCTCTACACCGGCACCGGCACCATTGCCAACTTCGTGGCCAAGAACGCACGCAAGGTGGTGGGCATAGAATATGTGCCCGAAGCCATTGAGGATGCCAAAGTGAATGCGCGGCTCAACAACATTGACAACACGCTCTTCTTTGCCGGCGACATGAAGGACATCCTGGACGATGACTTCATAGCACGCCACGGACGGCCCGACATCATCATTACCGACCCGCCGCGCGCAGGCATGCACCCCGACGTGGTGGAAACCATCCTGAGGGCCGACCCCACGCGCATCGTCTATGTGAGCTGCAACCCCGCCACACAGGCCCGCGACCTGCAGCTGATGGCACACCGCTACCGCGTGGCCGCCGTGCAACCCGTAGATATGTTCCCGCATACGCCGCACGTGGAGAACGTCGTATTGCTCACACGCATCGACGACGAGGAAGGCTGATCTTCCCCACCCTGCCCTGCCCGGTGACACGTTTGCCGCCACGCCATCGCAACGACCCCCATTTTCCTCGCGAAATATTTGGACGTTTCGCAAAAAAACACTAACTTTGTGGCATCAACTGAGAAAAGCGAATCTATGGGGACTGATATTTTGAAAAAAGCGGCCATGCTGGCCGTTGTGCTCTTTTCTTTCTGCACGGGAGCAAAGGGTTATATGTTTCATGGTGTAAATTACGTCTTGCGTAGCGACAATACGGCGGCCGTGACAAAGCTGAACGAAGGGCTGTATGAGGGCGACATAACCATCTGGGGCAGGTTCACCGTTGATGAAGTCCCATACAGGGTTACGGAAATCGGCTATTATGCTTTCAAGAACTGCACGGGCCTTACCTCCATAACACTGCCGTCAACCCTGGAAGTCATCGACAACGAGGCTTTTTGGGGCTGCACAGCACTTACAACGATTTCTATTCCGGAATCGCTGACAACCATCAAGGACTACGCCTTCAAGGATTGCACGGCGCTGACGACCATTTCCTACTCCTACGGTTTATTCTCCATAGGAAACCTGAAGGAAATAGCCACGTATGCTTTCTCGGGCTGCACCAGCCTAACATCGGTATGGATTCCAAACTCCGTCACCACGATAGGGAACGGCGCCTTCAGAGGGTGCACATCGTTGGAGCGCGTGTACATTTCCACCCTCGACAAATGGTGCTCCATCGACTTCGGCTCCGCCATTCAGGGACATCCCGTGCTCGGCAATGCCCATTACCTCTATGTTGACAACACGTTGCAGACCGACTTGGTGGTGCCCGCCGTGGAAACCATCAAGAAAAACACCTTCGCAAGCATTTACCTCAACTCCATCGAAGTGCAGGAAGGCACCACCGACATCGGCGAAAGGGCATTCTCGGAAAGCAAAGCCGCCTATGTCATACTGCCCTCAACCCTGCAAAACATCGCCGCGCGCGCATTTGCTAAAATGACTGGCGTCACCGACGTGTATTGCCTGGCCACGACGCCGCCAACCATTGTGAGCAACACCTTCCAGAACGTGGACCTCAGCGCGGTGACACTACATGTGCCACAGGCCGCCATCAGTGCCTACCGCGACCACGAATTCTGGGGGGCTTTCGGCAACTTCAAGGCGACCATTCCCTTAGGACAGAGGGAGCAAGGGGGGCTGAAATACAGGCTCACACCACAAAAGACGGCCACCGTGGAAGGGGTGAACTCTTCGGAATTGCCGCAAGACCTTAACATTCCGGCCAACATCAACGTAGAAGGGTACACCTATCAAGTGAAGAAAATTAAAGAAAAAGCATTTCAATATACCAACCTGAACTCGGTCACCCTGCCCAACAGCATCGTCGAGATAGGCCAGCGGGCTTTCCAACACAGCAAGCTGAAAACCATCAACTTGCCCGCAAACATCACCGACATTGGGGAATATGCGTTCTACTATTGTGAGAACTTAGAGGCAGTGACCATTCCCCCGAAAATAAAGATTTTAGAGGACGGCATCTTCAAATATTGCAAAAAACTTACCTCGGCTACCATTCCCAACGGCGTGGAAACCATCGGCCAACAGGCCTTCTCTGATTGCGCGGCACTGAAAACCCTCAGCCTTGGAAACAGCTTGAAGAAGATAGGGGTTTACGCCTTCAGGGAATGCACAACGCTTGACAACGTCGTCATTCCCAATAGCGTGGTAACCATTGAGGGCGGTGCTTTTTACAACTGTAAGGGAATGAAAGCGCTCACACTGGGTAATGGCATTCAAACCATCGGCAGAAATGCCTTCTACTACTGCAACTCGCTGACTGCATTGTCATTAGGAAGGAATGTGGAAAGCATTGGAAACGAAGCTTTCGCCTACTGCAGCCAACTGAAGGAAGTGACCATTCCCGACAAGGTGACCACCATCGGCTCAAGTGCGTTCAACAGATGCACCGGACTGGAAACGGTAAACATTGGCAACGGATTGAAAACAGTGGACTTACACGTTTTCGATTATTGCACAAACATCACCACCATCAGCCTGGGAAAGGCGATGGAAAAGATTGAAAGCGGGAACTTCAGCCTCTGCCCAAACCTGCAAACGGTGTACTGCTATGCCGAAACTCCTCCCAACGTCAAGTATTTGGACGATGGCTCCATTTTTTATCAAACGAACATCTTTAATGCCGACAATGCCGCCAACGCCACGCTCTATGTGCCGTCGGCCTCCATGCCACTGTATCTGCAATCAACGGTTTGGAATATCTTCGGGACCGTCGCGCCCATCAGATATCCCACCGCGGTGGAAGGCGTGGAAAACATGGCCGACGACGGGCAATGGTACGACCTGACAGGGCGGAAAGTGGAACGTCCGACAAAGGGCGTTTACATCAAAGACGGGAAGAAAATAATGGTGAAATGAGCCTCGCCCTCAGAAAAAAAGCAAAAGGCATCCTTTTTCTGAGGAAAAAAGTTTCTGATTAAAGATTTTTATATTAACTTTGCAAGAAATTATACTAATAACCTATAAAACAATCACACTATGGTCAATCTAAAGAAAACCCTGCTGGTGGCCACAGCCCTTTTCATGGTGGCTGGCACACAGGCACAGGAAAGTAAAAAATGGTACGACAACCTTAAATTCAGCGGCTACGGCATGCTACAGTATCAAGGTGTTGACAAGGAGAATGCACACACCAACTCCTTCAACCTGCGACTGGCCCGTTTTATCCTCGACGGAAAAATCGGCGACTTCGATTGGAGGGCACAGATTCAAGGCACCAATGCCAAAGGACCCGCCGAGCCAACTGTTCAGTTGGTTGATCTCTATGCCGAATGGCGGAAATACCCCGAGTTTAAAATCCGCGCAGGACAGTTCAAGCGCGCCTTCACCTTCGAAAACCCCACCCACCCCATCACTCAGGGCTGGAGAGGCTATGCCGACGTCATCAACCGATTGTCGGGATTTGGCGACCGCGCCGGTGAGAAATCCAGCGGCGGACGCGACATCGGCGTTCAGCTGGCCGGTGACATCCTGCCCAACAGCAGCGGGCGAAAACTGCTTCACTACCAAGTGGGCGTATATAACGGTGAGGGAGTCAACCGCAGCGACAAGAACAACCAGAAAGACATTATTGGCGGACTTTGGGTGATGCCCGTCAAGGGTGTACGCGTTGGCGCCTTCGGATGGAAGGGCAGCCACGGCGGCATGGTGACAAAAGACGGCAACAACGAGAATGTTCCGTTAAACCGCTATTGCCTCTCGGCCGAATATGACAAGGACGAATTCACCTTCCGAACAGAATACATCCACTCACAGGGCTGGGGAACGGGTGTCGTTGGCAACAACGTCATCAACTACGACCTGGGCGACAAGGCCGACGGTTGGTATGTGTTCGGCATCGTGCCCCTGATAAAGTCGAAACTCCACGCCAAGGCACGCTATCAGACCTATCGCGTATCGAAGGAATGGAGCAGCTCTGTCAACCAAGTGGAGTGCGGTCTTAACTATTTCTTCACGAAGAACCTGGAAATGCACCTTGAGTATTCGCACGTCAACGACCGCAACCTGGCCAACCACAACTACAACCTGATAGACATGGAGCTCGACTTCCGTTTCTAAACGGACAAGCCACAACAGATAGGGTAGAAACACCATTATCAATTATTCTAAATAACAACAATGAACATTCCTACAGTATTCTGGCTCGTGCCGATTGCCTCGCTTGTTGCACTCGGCATGGCATGGTTCTTCTTCAAAAGCATGATGAAGGCCGACGAGGGCACACCTCGTATGAAAGAGATTGCATTGTACGTGCGCAAAGGGGCCATGGCCTACCTCAAGCAGCAGTACAAGGTGGTGATTTACGTCTTTATTGCGCTGGCCGCGCTCTTTGCCTTCATGGCATACGGGTTGGGCGTGCAAAACCCGTGGGTGCCCTTCGCATTCCTTACGGGCGGTTTCTTCTCGGGACTGGCCGGATTCTTCGGCATGAAAACAGCCACTTACGCCTCGGCCCGCACGGCCAACGCCGCCCGCAAGAGCCTTGACGGCGGACTGACAATTGCTTTCCGCTCGGGTGCCGTGATGGGCCTCACCGTGGTGGGACTCGGACTGCTCGACATTGCCATTTGGTTCATCGTGCTCAGCTTCTTCTATCATGGCGACAAAATGGCGCTCATCACCATCACCACCACCATGCTGACCTTCGGCATGGGTGCCTCCACGCAGGCTCTGTTTGCACGTGTGGGCGGCGGCATCTACACCAAGGCCGCCGACGTGGGAGCCGACATCGTGGGCAAGGTGGAAGCCGACATTCCTGAGGATGACCCGCGCAACCCCGCCACCATCGCCGACAACGTGGGCGACAACGTGGGCGACGTGGCCGGCATGGGTGCCGACCTCTACGAAAGCTACTGCGGAAGTATCCTCTCCACGGCAGCTCTCGGTGCCACGGCCTTCGCCATGATGCCCGAAATGCAGCTGAAAGCCGTCATCGCGCCGATGCTCATCGCCGCCGTGGGCGTGTTCCTCAGCATCTTCGGCATTTACCTGGTGCGCACCAAGGAAGGTGCCGGCATGAAGGACCTGCTTCGCTCGCTCTCCCTGGGAACCAACGTCAGCGCCGTGCTCATAGCAGTGGCTTCGTTTGCCATCCTCTACCTGCTGGGCATTGAAAACTGGCTCGGACTTTCCTTCTCGGTCATTACCGGACTGGCAGCCGGAGTTATCATCGGCCAGGCCACAGAATACTACACCTCTCACAGCTACAAGCCCACCCAGCGCATTTCGGAGGCCGGACTGACAGGCTCGGCAACGGTCATCATCAAAGGCATCGGCACGGGCATGATTTCAACGTGCATTCCCGTGGTCACCATCGGCGTGGCCATCATGCTGAGCTATCTCTGCGCCAACGGCTTCAACATGGAGATGAGTGCCGACGCTCTCTCCCACGGTCTCTACGGCATCGGTATCGCCGCCGTGGGCATGCTTTCCACGCTGGGCATCACGCTGGCCACCGACGCCTACGGACCCATTGCCGACAATGCCGGCGGCAACGCCGAAATGAGCGAACTCGGTGAGGAGGTGCGCCACCGCACCGATGCCCTCGACGCGCTGGGCAACACCACCGCCGCCACGGGCAAGGGCTTCGCCATCGGTTCGGCCGCGCTCACAGCCCTGGCACTGCTCGCCTCATATATTGAAGAGGTGAAAATTGCCATGGAACGCGCGGGC
>JAEEGL017371069.1_pt1 | contig 19288 bp, 16 predicted proteins | sample 9134231 | NCBI WGS metagenome assembly JAEEGL01 (sample SAMN16246548, study PRJNA631951) | gut metagenome | biome: gut microbiome; feature: rumen; material: fiber-attached | host: Bos | place: Iran: Karaj | collected 2018-10
GGTGGACAGGACAAGATACTGCTTGACGTGCTCTTCGAGGAAACGCACTATTCCCAGATTGTGTCGCTACCCATACAAAGTCCGTTGCTGATGACCGACGAACCTCTCGTCACGGTCAGTTTGCCGAGCCATGAGGATTTGTTGGGCGACAAACTGACGGCTTTCGCTCCGCACACGACGGGCATCCCATTCTTCAAGGGCCAGAAGAAATGTACGATGGAGATTATCAAGCAACTCTTTGACGTAGCCTCGCTGTTTGACATCACAGAAAACATCTTTGTTACCCGCCAGACCTTCCTGAAGTTTGCCAAGGTGGAATTGCAATACCGCAACCTGCCATCAGATGACATTCAACAAGTGCTTGATGACATCTACCAGACGGCCATCACCATATGTATGCGCGGTTTGGCGAATTTAGAGGAATACAAACTCCTACAAGATGGCATTCGTCGTATTGGCAATTTCATTCACAGCGAGAAGTACACTTTGGATTCTGCCATCATCAATGCTGCCAAAGTGGCTTATCTCAGTCGACTTTTGGAGAAAGGAATTAACGAGATACGGCACTATATACCCAACGATATAGGTATGTTAGCATCACAGACTCTTCAACTCCCTATGCCCACCAAACTCAACAAACTAAAAAAGACACATCCCGAGGCTTTCTTTTATCTGAATGAAATACAACTGATTGGATAGGCTATAACCAATTGAATCACGAGAACGGAGATTTTGATTCACTACACCGTGTTATATGGAATGGAACGTGCACAAGGATAGGGACCATGATGAAAAAATGGAAGTCTTCGTTTGACAATTAGCATTTATTGCACCTAAGTTAGAGAGGAAACTAAAGATGGCCTATGTTTGATATTCCCCGACAGGTCGTCACCGGCTTCGAGACCTATGCTGAGGCGGATAATGGTGTCGAGCACAGACATCTCGGCACAATGTTCGGCGGTGAAGAGGCCGAATATTGTCGGCAGACAGGACTTACTCAGTAGAATGCCATTTTGATTACAGCCTGTTTTTCTCTGCATTACCTGCACCCGTGCCTTTGTATTTCGACGGGGTGACATTGAATCGGTAGCGCAGTGAGAGCGTGACGCAGCGGGAGTCGTTGTCCTCCATCTTTCGGAACATCATGCGGTTGCTATAGAGCGTGAAGCGGTTGATGCCACCATTGAAGAGGTCGTTGCCTGTCAGTTTGACGTTCAATCTACGTTTGAGAAAGTCCTTGCTGACACTCAGCGAGAGCATCGCATTGGTGCAGTCAAACCAAGCGTTCTGCTGATAGCCGTGAGTGTGCATGTTGAAGTCGGCTTGAACGAGCCAGTCATGAGGCAGTGTGAGGATGTTGCCCAACTGAAGGGACAGCATCGATTGGTTGAAACTTTTCTGCTTGCCGAGGAACTCCGCCTTGAACCATGGCTTCATCAGTGATATATTGTATTGGGGTGTCCACGTGGTATGCCCCAGTTTGATGTTCTTTTGTGCCCCCAGCGTTACGGTGAGCCAATCGGCATGGTCGTAGTTCTTGTATGTCACAAAATTGACTTTCGAGTCCTCTTCCATGCTTTCCACCGTGTGTAGGATGGGGTCGACACAATGTGAGAAGTTTGTTGTCAGATAGAGCCATTTCCACATCACTGTCGCATTCAGATTGTGATATTTGATGGGCTTCAGGTAGGGGTTTCCCGTTTGTTGGTTGAGACGGTTCTCGTAGGTGACGTCGCTGCTCAACAGCCAGTAGGATGGACGTGTGGAACGTTTGGAATAACTGACGGAAAGTTGTACATCCTTCAACTTTCCAGATGCAGATATGGAAGGGAAGAAATCATTGTAAGTGCGACATTGGTCATCCCGGCGAACACCACTCACAAAATATTCCGATTCCACATGTTCGTAACGCAGACCAACGGATAGTTGGACGCGGGCCAGTTGCTGTCGCAGTTCCACAAACGGCGCTATATTGTTCTCATGCTGCTCGTTGTTGCTGTTGGAAATAAAGCCTTCGGGGTTTTCGAATTGGCTGCGCCAACGGGTGTTGGTGTATTCCTCACCCACCTCCACCTGTCCTTTCCATAATGGATGGCTCACAATCAGTTTTTCCGCCAATAGATTGCTGCGCGTCACGTTCTCGGTGTTGACGTCACGATTTTCATACTCTGCGCTCAGTTCTTGCTGATGGTTACGACCCAATTGTTTGCGGAAAGTATAATCTGCGTTGAAGTCTATGCCAAACTGCCTGACCTTTCCCGTGTAGTAGAGATTTACCTGATGATTGGGTGCGTTTTTGTCACGTCTTACACTGCTGTTCTGCAGATGGTCGTAATATATGCCTTCGGCCTGCAGATCGTCGTCATACTCAGCATACCTTTTCACGTAGTCATAAGTGTTCTGATAGAATCCGCCAAAAGAATTATTGTCATCCAACTGATAGTTGAATCCCATACGTCCTTCAAAGAAAGGATTTTGCCTTTCGTTTTTCTCTTTATTATTGATGACCCACAAGGTGTCTGCAAAAACGGTCTGTTGGAACTCGCAGCGCCTCCAGTACTTGTTGTAAGCCCCGAAGAGGTTGACAAACAGTTCCAGCCCTCCGGTTCGGTAAGTCAGGTTGGCGCGCTCGTTGTTGGCATAGCCATGCCCCTTGCGGCTCCAAGAGGTCAGTTCCACACCCAGGCCATCGCCTTTTGGCCGTTTGGTGTGGATGATGATGACGGCGTTGACAGTCGCATCATAGCGGGCACCGGGATTTTGTATCACCTCCACGTTTTTGATGTTGTCCGACTGGATATTCCTCAATTCATTCAGATCGGTCAGTTTGCGGCTGTTCAGGTAAATCAATGGCACTCCCTTGCCCAGGATTTCGAAGATTTCTCCTTTCTTTGAAATAGTCGGCACACGCGAGAGCACATCCTCTGCCGTACCCAGCCGTTCCATCACAGTGCCCTCCACATTCATGACCAGTGAATTGCCCTGCAGTTGCACTTTGGGGCGCTCGCCTGTTACCACGATGCCGTTGATGGTTTGAGATTCCGGCTTTATCTGAATGGTTCCCACTTCCTCTTTGTGACATAGGTGATAGGCGGTCTTATAGCCCACGTATGATACCCGGACAAGAACAGAAGGTTGCAATCCCGGCATATTGCCGCCTGTCCGCTTTTCATAGGGTATGACGAAGACGCCAGCCTCGTTGCTCACGCCTCCACCAATGACGGTCGAGTCTGATGGATGAAGCAGGTAAACATTGGCGTAGGGCACAGGCTGGCGGTTTTCGTCGATAATGGTACCGGTCAGGTGAAGATCGGTTTTGTGGGTACATTCCACGTAGATTTCGTTCTCCTTACGTTTTACGACACGGATAGGATAGAAGCCGATGACCTGCATGACGGCATCAGAAACCGACTTGCCTCTGATGTGGGTGGTCACGCGGAAATCTTCCAGTTCGTTGTAAAGGAAACTGATATTGTAGTCAGGCGACAGTTCGTTGAGGTCACGCAGTACTTCCGACATCGAGACGTTGTCGTAGTTGCGGGAGATGCGCTGTCCATATATGCTGACCTGGCAGCATAGGGCGACAAGGGTGATGGCGAGAAACTTCATTTGACTATCAGTTTTCCGTTCTCGACAGACAAACTGACCTGCTCGAACATATTCAACTTCTCGACCACTTCTTGCAAACTGTCATCCCGTCTCCAAACGAAATAGAAACGGAGTTGTCGGGCTTTCCCATTCTGCACGTCCATTCCGATATGGTGGTGGTCAGCAATATCTTTGGCAATGCTATCCAGTGAGACATTGTCATATACGACGGTTTCTTCCTTGATGGGTGTGTCGTTTTTGGCGGTATCGCTCTTGATGGTGTCATCCGATAAGGCGGGTTGCTGTGAATCAGAGACTTGCATCTCCTGGGTCGGGGATGGAAAATCTCTTCCTGCGTAGTGGCGCACGATGTGGATGGCGGCAAATGCAAAGCCTGCCGTAAAGATGATACCAAGGAATGCTGCGGCCACCCGACTTTGACGGTTGGCCATGCCAAGAATCTTCCCCAGTAGCGTAGCGTGAATAGGATGATTGAATGTCTCCTTTTCCTGCTGAGATTCGAGAGCGTCAAGTTCTTCCTCATGCTCAGAGGCGAACTGTTCCCAGAGGTCATCCATCGGAATGTCCTCTTTGTTGGCCTCTCTATGGACAAAGGCTCGCTTGGTCGTGGCAAGTTGTTCCATCAATGTGGCCAGTTCTGGATCATCAGCCATCATTTGGGTGATTTGCTCGTCGGTGTAGTTTTCTGGGTGTTCCTGTAGAGATAGCAGGAGACGGATTCTTTCTTGCTGTTCCATAATGGTTTCATTTTGCTTGTTCAAAATGCTCTTTGATTCGCTGCAGAGATTGTGACAAGTGGTGATAGACCGTGACACGGCTCACTCCAACGGCTTCTGCCACTTCCTCATAGGTCATTTCCCGGAGAAAACGGAGGCGGAAAATCTGTTGGCTGAGCGGTGGTAGTTGGGCTTCCACAAACAGCATGAGTCTTTCCAGACGGTCATCGTCATTGATGGGCACGACTTGGTTTTGCCTGATTTCTGCTGAGAAGAGTTTCTCCACACACTCACGCACATTCTTATGCCTGAGCACATCGCGGCACTGATTTCGCACGCTGGTCATGAGGTAGCCTTCCAATTTCTCGGGCTGAGGAACGGTATCCCCACGAAGCAGTCGGGCGAAAATGTCGCTCACCACGTCCTTGCAGTCGTCGGCATCATAGAGTATCGTCCTTGCCAGACGGTACATGTCAGGATAATGCCGACGGTATATTTCTTCAAACTTTTCTTTGGTCATTATCCGACTTTTTCATCAGTCATCTACAACAAGGACGATTCAGCAAACAAAAAAACTAAGCAAGAAGATGTTTTTTTTAAAAGTTTCGCTTTCGCTCAACTTTTGGAGTTTAGGAGTTTAGGAGATTTGGAGTTTAGACAATAGAACAGATTATTCATCGTCAGTATACGCTCGATTCATTTCGCCCTATATGGCACCAGGGTTTGGGGGAACTCTTCTATGTCGATATAGAGTGTTCCCTTTTGCAGTGCCTCCTCAACGGCTTGCTCACCGGCAGTCTTGTGGGTGTCGATGAATTGGCTGATGGCTTCCTCGGCAGTCTTGTTGTCGCCTGAGGCGATGTTGTTGACAACGCCATAGCCGAGGTATCTGCCGTCGCTGTCAAAGAAGGAATAGGCATAGCCGCCTCCGCCAGTCGTGGGTATGCTATTCACCTGGCGCACCTTGAAGGCAACCTGTGACAGAGTATCGATCAGGGTGTCGAAATCCTTTTTGTCGTATTTCACCACGTCGCGGAGAATGAAGTCGTTGCGGTGGTCGGTATAATGCCAGACGACGGAGTCGGGCATGATGTCGTATTCTGTCCGCACGGCAATTCCTGAGTTGGAGGATATGGTGTAGCGGATGGCGGTCGTCTCTTTCTTGATGGGGCATCTGCGTTTCTGCATGGCCTCAGGGATAGGGTGGGCCGCATTGCAAGTGAAGAGGCAAATGGTGGCTGCCAGAAGGAGGGAGGCTAAAATAATCTTCATCGTTTTCAAAGTCATTGGTTACATTTTGCGAAATTATGAATTCTTTTGGAATTCTCCAAATTTTTGTAATTATGCTTTTCAAGTTCCGCAAATTGAAAGTTACTATCAATCAGTTCATTTGATGATTTTTCATCCTTTCTGAGAAACGCTTGCGTTATTATATTTTTTCATCAACGCTGAAAATGTTTTTATATCTTTTTCTTCCTTTTTCATTTCCTCTGAGCAACAGGGCACACACCAACTGATATGAAGAGAAGATCAAAAACCGCTTCCCTTCGTTCATGTTTTTTATAGCGACTTGATTGTTTTGATGACTGTATAGGTGTCTCTTGCTGTTTCTATAGACGAGGCTACGTTGGCTTGACGCCCCTCTGTAGTTTCAACAAAAGATAGAATCTCATTGAAGTAGCCCTGAGAATAGATTTGATTGTTGGGAAGTATGGGCGTGAAATTGTTGCGGGTGTAAAGGTAATCAATGCTCTTTTTCCATGGGCGAATCTTTTCTGAAGGCAGTCCGAAGACGGTGGAGGGAATTGGTTCATACGTGAGTTCGTCCATTTGCGAGAGGCGGTAGATGCCAGATGCTGTGCGAATTTTTAGTGTTTCCTCGGCAGCAGTCCAGGAATAGGCAGTGGATAGTTCGATAGTGCCGACGATTTTGGGATGACGAAGCATGAGGATGTAAGATGATGTCGCGACCCGTTGGCAGGCAAGAATTTCAGGTTGGCCAAACAACTGGATGATGAGGTCGAGAGGATGAATAAACAAATCAAGGAGTGCATCGCCCTCTGGATAGGCTCCCGTGAGGTAATGAAGGTCATAACTGACAAGCCGTTCCTTGCTCAGTCTTTCCCGTAGGATTTGCATTGCAGGGGCGTATCGTTTTTGCAGTCCGACCATGGCGACAGGCGCTCCGTGAAGCCGTTGAAGGTTGATGAGCACATCGAGTTCTTTTAGCGTCTGGCAGGGCGGTTTCTCGATGAAAAGAGATTTTCTGCTCTTCAAGATTCGTGAGGCGATAGTGAAATGTGCATCAGGCGAGGCAGAGACGAAAACGCCCTTGATATTATCATCGTTGAGGATCTCATCCAATGAGGTCGTGGCTGTCTCATGAGGAAATTTCCGCTCTATCATCCGTGCCTTCCGTTCCGAGGTGACACAGATGTATTTCAGCGGTATGCCAAGGTAGTTGAGCACAGGATAGAGGTTGGTCAGCGAGTGTTGGCCCATACCCACGAAGGCATAAGTATGCTGGTATGTTTGACTGAGGTAATGCTCCGTGCGCAGTCGTTTGTAGCGGTTGATCAATTTTTGTATCATATGTCCTTGAAATATCGATGATAAGTTGTGTGTGGATCATCTGTCCACTGATATGAGCCATAGAATTTCTCGATGAGTCGTTTGGGGAACAATCTCTCCAAATTGCGCAGGAGGATGATGTCATACTTGCGATGAAAGTTGATCCAGCAGCGGTTGCAGTTTTTTGAATGGTGGCACTGTGTATGGCACGATCGCATGCTGTTGAAAATATCATCGAGCGATTGGTGGTGTATATTGCCAAGCATGATGTCAAGGTTTTGGCAAAGCGGCACATCGCCGTTGCTGTGAACGACGAGGCTGCTCATGATGCTCTGACAGCGGAGCCTCAGATGCCCGTTTCGCCATTGGTCGTAAAGAGCCACAAAGTCGAAGTTTTCTTGCGTCTGATGGATGCTTGGAGGAATCAGTTCCGCAAAATCTGATGCCCCCAACAACTCGCTCTGTTGGAGGGGATTTGAAATCCCCGACTCATTAGATGCGGATTTCAAATCCCCATCAACCATATATGCCATTGTCCCATAAATGCCGATTCGGATGTCCACATGATAATGCTTGGCCACATCGATAACGAATGCCATGTCATCGAACGAGTTCCACGGCGACAGACAGAACATCAGCGACAGGGGCACCTCATCCTTCAAAGTCTCTACCACCTGAATCACTTGGTTGTAACCGTCACGTCCGCGCATCCGCTTGTAAGTCTCGCGGTCACCGTCGAGAGAGACGTACAGGTGCCGGGGATGATGGAGACGGACGGCTTTGATAACACGATTGGGTGCGAGACAATTGGAAAGCAGCGTGTAGTTCGGGTGATGTTCGTGAAACCATGCCATGATTTCCAATGCCTGAGGATGGAGAATGAACTCACCACCTTCCAGACCTACGGTTGTTCGTTTTGTCACGCATCGGCTTTGCATGATTCTTTGAATGTCATCAAGCGACAGGTGTTCTATGGGTTTTTGCCAGATATTGCAATGCTTGCAGCGCGACTGGCAGGAAGTAGTGGAGTATATCATCAGTTGTGACAGTCGCTTGTGGCGCGGCCGCATGATGTTGTTCAGATAGAGAAGCCCATTGTAGGCATAATCGTAAATGCTGTACATCTCTTTGTGCTTGTTTCTATAAGGATAGTCCTATCGGAAACGAAAAGACTGCACAAGAGAAGGACAACTTTCTTTTTATCGGCTTACCATGTAAATCTGATGCCCAATGGCAATGAGAAAGTAAATGGATGGTCCGTGTAGAATGTCTCAATACGGCTGCCTGTCGGGATGTAGTATTGTAAACTGGGTTCTGCGAACAATCCAATATTTGGCGAGAAATTGTATTGCAAACCGAAGCCTGTACCTACCGACCACTGCCACGGGGCACGGAAAGAGGTCTTCTCACAGGCCTCCAATGCACCATGCAAGTAATAACTTGTGCTGAGTGGTGAGTAAACAGGCATACCCATAGTCACACCGAGACTACCGTAAAGACTCCAGGTTTTTCTGTTACAAATATTATATATACCCTTCACAGGGATTCCTACGTAGTGGATATTCTGTTGCTCACGGATGAAGTTACCATCGGTTCCCATCTCAAAGTCGGATGCCAGACGGCTATAACTGAGGCCGGTCTCTAAACCGAATCGGCTGTTCAGTCTGTATTTCAGAGCCAATGACCAAGTGACAGGCATTTGGTGATGGCTTGAGCGCACGATCTTGTCGTTGCCAGGCTGGTTGGCATTGTTGAGGGCAATTCGCATAATGACACGACGGGTGTGTGAAGTGCCATCGTCAGGCAGGTCGGATAAGTAGGCGGCATAATCACTCCAGTTCTCGAAAGTCACAGGCGATGGTAGTTCACCTGTTGCGTCTATTAACGGAGTTTCCGTAAAGCCGTATGGACGATTTGCCTCCTGTTCACCATAGCCTCCTGCATAAGCCAAATCCAACGACCATTTCTTTTCGTCTTTTGTGCCGATGGTTGGTTTGCCGGGGAATAATTCTGTTATATCGTCATGAGGAAGTTCAACATTACGTGTGGTCTTTGTCGTATCGCTTGATATTGTGTCAGTGGTTATCCGATCTTGAGCAACCATGTTGGATAAGGTATCGACCATGGTGGAATCCACGGCATGTGCGATGAACGATTGTATGGAGTCTGAAGCAATGACGGTTGTGCGGTGTACGGGCAGGTGGACAATCACAGGTCGTTGAGACTGTTGGAGAGGATTTGCAATCCCCGACTTCGGAGACGTAGGTTTGAAATCCGTATCAATATGCTCGTCTTTTTTCTGCTTCGCCACGATTGGTCTTTCATCTTTGACAGCAGTATCATTTTTTCTGAACAGAAAGAACGTAATGGGAAACAGCAGTATCAGAAGAACGGCAGCCCAATACTGCTGTATCATCTTTCGGAGCATCTTCTTCGCTCGTGTCAATTGAGAAGATGAGGAATGTGGCTCGATGCCCAGCATTTCGGCTATCTCTTTGTGCGACATCCCCTCGAAAACTGATAATCTGAACACCTGGCTATAGCCCTCCGGCAGTCTGTCAATCATCCTTATCACCTCGCTCAACGGAACGCCTCTCACGTCATTTTCCTCACATGACAGGAACTCATTGCCATCGTCTGCTGAAATGAGTTTCTCCCCATCCATCTCTTCGAGTGGAACAGTTGGCAATGCTTCCAAATGATCTTTGCATTTGGAAGCCACATTTCTTACGATGGCCATCATCCACGACTCAGCACGCCGTGCATCACGCAACCTGTCGAATGATGTGAAGATGATTACAAAGGCGTCATGAAGCACGTCATCCACCATCTGCTTGTCGCTGATGTACCGACGGCATACGCCCCTCATGCGCTGGGCGTACTTCATGTACAGTTCACCGAGAGCATCCGTGTCTCCCTGCCTGCAGCGTTCTATCAATCGCACTATTTCCATCTTGAACAAAGTGTCTCAATATGATTAGTCCGATTCTTAACAAAAAGACTGCACGGAAAACGCTTTTTTTTGATTTTTTTTCTTCGTGTGATGAGGCAGAGTATTTAGCGGTCGGTCATCAAAGGTACGAATAATTTCTGGTTTTGCATAGAAACTTCCCGAATATTTATTCTCTTTTAGTCCGTACGTAGTGACAAGGATTGTGTGAATGGCGTCATTTGTTTTTGTGAAATGAGCAAATGCCTCATTGCGAGTCTTCTCATGACGGGCTTTCTTTGGCATACTGACTCAAAAAATCTACGGCATCCTTTTCTGAATACAGTCCTTCCAATGGGTATTCAACAATCCCTTTATTCAGATTCAAAGGCATAACATCAACAAATCCAAGATTGAAGAGATAAAGACACTGTATCGCCTCATCATCAGGTTCCGACCAAACAGTAGGATAATAACAGGTCACCTTCTCTGCCCTGACTATTTCCGCATCAGATTTCATTTCTATTCTTAATGTATCGACCAGGGCATAGTTTGCCCCGATTATTTCACAGGCATCCAATGTATCTCTTTTATCAATCAGTTCATTTATGTCAATCGAAACAATGTCTCCTTTGTCTTTGACATATTTGCTTTCATGAGTCAGTTTTACGTCATCATCAGATGTATCTTTCCCGTTACGACATGACACCAGAAAGGTTATTGACAGCATATGCTTACCTAAGACCTTGCGTTCGGCTTGGCTTGCCGAGGCGGTTTTTGCCTTAGATGCCGTGTACCTTTTTGTCTGAGCACAAAGACCAAGTGACAAAGACAACAACATTGATAGTAATATTATTTTTCTCATAGTTAAAAAATGATTTTGAACAATGCAAAGATAGGGTATAACTGCCTCCAATCCAAATGAAGGGGGGTGCTTTTGTACGAAACCCCCTGTTTGTTGTATCAAATGGATGGCGCCTTTTTTTCTCTATTTTATGCTCAAGAAAGATTACCTTGACACGTTTACTGGTATAAATTAATGAAAGAAATCTGATAATGATATGAACAACAATTTAAAATTCAACAGTTTTACTTGGGAGAAGAATGAAGATGGAACAGTCTCCCTTAAAGATGCACGGGGTCTTGTAGGGAAGGATCCAACTTACATTGAAATTCCGGAGACAATATCTGAAGACGGGAGGGAACTGAAGGTTACTAGAATCTTAGAGGATTCATTCAAGTTATGCTTTTTTGCAAAGAAGATAATCATACCCTCGACAGTAGTGGTCATCGATGAGAGTTTTTCTGCCAATTGTCCTTTCCTTGAGGTTATTGAGGTAGACGACGGTAACAAATGGTTTGCCGCAAAAGACGGGGCCCTTTATACAAAAGATTTTTCTTTGCTGATATGTTTCCCAGGCAACCGAACTGATTATGAGACCATACCGGATAAAACAGAATTGATGGATGGTTCTTTAGGAGAAAATCCATATATTGTTCACCTTCCGACTCGTTTCCGTGAACAATACGAAAGAAAAGAATGGGAACTAGACGATGACACCATGACAGCCAGATGCAGACTTTGGTTTAACTATCTTGCTGATGAGAATGGTGACATCGTTGTTCCTGAAAAGGTGGTATTTGATGGAAAGACTTATATTGTAAATACTATACCATCATATTCTTTTCGCGACAAAGCAAGACATGTCACTCTGCCTGATTCGATAGAGTGTATCGAAGATTTTGCCTTCAAGGATTTTGAATGTGAATCAATCAACCTCCCCAAACATCTAAAATCCATTGGTGAGATAGCCCTTTTTCCTCTGAATGATAGTGAGGAACTTGTTCTTCCACCATCTCTAACCTTTGTCGGTCATCAGGCATTCAATAAGGGTTGGAACTTGAAACATCTCACCCTGCCGAATGACATAGAAGACATATCGTTTATCTATGACTTTGTTCACCTGGAAGAAATCACTTTGATAGAGGGACAGTCTGGGGAAAGGACTTTGACAATGGATGCAGGAGTATTGTTGACTGCAGACAGGAAGTGGTTGATAAAATATCCAGTCTCAAAACCAGATTCAGTGTATACAATTCCAGATGGTGTTGAATATATACTGACAGCAGCATTTTACAATAACAAGTATCTTGAGAAGGTTGTTATGCCAGATACAGTAAAAGGCGTATATGGAATAGGCATAAGTGCATGCTCTTATTACATTCAGGATGTCGAATTTATGCCGGGGGGATTTGGTAATTATTTTTATTGGCCATTGTTCGAAGGTTGTTCTGCCTTGAAGGAAGTGGTCTTGTCTAAGAACCTGACCCAAATTACTTCGGATCTAATTGCCCCAGGACAGAAAACGCTGTTCATTCCAAAGAATACCAAAGTATATCTCAATGGCACTTCGATAGAAGACATCATCATAGAGGAAGGACATCCTTCATATTTCATGCATGATGGATGTTTGTACAAAAAGGAAACCAACTGGAAAGATGAAGTGTCAATCAAACTCTTGTTTGTTCCAGATTCTCTCGAGATAGATGAACTCCATGTGATGGAAGGATGCACAGGGATGGACAGTTTATGCAATAAACATGTAAAAAGACTTTTCCTGCCAAAGACACTAACCGATTTTGCATACAGAGACAACCATATGCCAAATCTGGAAGAGGTTATCGTAGAGGAAGGCAACCCCAACTTTATGACAATTGATGGTGTATTGTATGGAAAAACAATTAGTAGTGGAGAAAGAGAACTTCGATTCATTCCTGAGGGCAAGAATGTTGAGGTATTTAGAATCGATGAGTCTGCTCATTCGATATATATCCTTAACAATCGATTTATCAAGAAGATTGTCATTCCAAAGACGCTCAAGACATGTAGTTGTACTTATGAGTCCAATCTTCCTGCACTTGAAACTGTAGAGGTGGAAGCGGGTAATGAACAATTCTTTGTTGATAAAGACTGCCTGTTTACTGAATTTGTGGCTTATGGCTATCAAGGCAAATCGACTTATAGGTTTGTCATAGGCCCAAGGGACAAAGCGGAATGGGCAGAAAAGGCTGCCAAACTATATGAAGAAGGTCACCCCTCAAAATACAAGCCGTTACCTTTTGATTTGGATGGCAAGCATTTCATCTGCGAGCCTTTCCATATCCTTGTAAGAATTGATGACCAAGGCCGCAAGTATGCAAAAGGATTTCAGACACGTTACAAAATACATACTTGGGAAGAAGAATTTAGTGATGAAGACACAGGAGAAGTTCAAATGATCACTCAGAATGAAAGAGAACCTTATGAGGCGTTATCCGATGAATTTGAGTTGACAGATGATTGCATATTTGGAAGCGGCGGTGATTGGTTATGTGGAAAGGTGGAACTGAAACCTATCACAAAGTATATATACGACAGTGGCGGTGACAAGTGGTGCCTTCATTTTTGCTGGACTATCGCAGGTTACCGCATGGTATGGGGTGGCGTAATTTATGAGAGTCATGATAGTAGTGTTGATTCGGATTTTGAGGCTTTGAAAGAAGCAGGTTATCGGTATGATTTCTTTTAGAGATAAATACTATATCAACGGACATCCCATTGCCATTAAACGGTTTGCCTGTGACTCCCATGATGTAGCAGGCAAACCCATGCTCCCTCACGTCAACATCTATGTGAAGGTGTCCAATGCATGCAATGCCCACTGTCCCTTTTGCGTCAATGCAGGATGCCGTGCCGATAGAAAGGAGTTTGACATCAGCATACTGACACGAACTGTTGATGAACTCATGCAACAGGGTGTCGCTGTCAACAGGTTGTGCATCACAGGCGGTGAGCCATCATTAGTTCCGGAAAGGGTGACTGAAATACTCGACATCTTCTCCGCATCCAGATACAGCAACATTCATTTCCAACTGAATACCAATGGTATGACGATGGCCAGTCATGAACTGATGCGCAACCCCCGTTGGCATTACATCACCATCTCCCTGCATCACTATGACAAAAAGATTTTGAGCGAGTTGTTCGGTATCAAGAATGAGCCTTTGGGGATAGACCTTGATGGGGTGGACCTCAAAAAAGTGAATACGAACTGCATGCTTATCCATGGTTATATTGACTCACCCATAGAGATTCAGAAGATGTTCGACTACAGCATCTCGCTGGGTATTCCGGAAGTTGGGCTTGTATCGCTTATGAAGGTGAATGACTACTGCAAAGATCATTTTGTTGACTTCTCAGACATCAAGTTCAGTTCCATTCCCAATTTCTATCGCACCCGCTCCAGAAACCGAGGCGAGGATTGTCGTTGCGCCAACTTCCGTTACATGCCCGAACCCGGCAAGAACCTCTCTGTCTATATGAGATATTACGCCAACCCCAACTATTGTGAGTCGTCACTGATGTTTGACGGTGAGCATCTCTATCAAGGATTTGGCAAGGATTCAATCATCATTTAATGTAAACAATGAAGAAACTCATCAACAACTATCCATATCCATGCACACGCAACATAGGCATGGATGGCTTTGGAGCCTTTCTCGAGCAAGAGATTGCTGAGCCACGTCGCAACCTCCGTCTCTTCGCCAAGGAATTTGGGGAGATCATCTCCGCTGATGGCGATGATGTGTCTAAACACCTCGTTCTCGTCAACAGCGGCTCTTCTGCAAACCTTGTCGCTGCTCTTGCCATGGCGGAGAAATGCAAAAGGGCAGGCAAGCCATTGACCGCAGCCGCATCGGCATTCACATTCCCGACAACAGTGAGTTCCCTGCTGCTGGCTGGGTTTCAAATCAAGTTGGTGGATGTTGAAGAGATGGGATTCAACATGTCTGTTGACAAACTCCAACAAGAAAAAGAAAAGCCATCGGTAGTTGCCATCACCCATTTTCTGGGTTTTCCGGCAGACATGCTTGCGCTGAAAGCGTACCAAAGGCAGACAGGATGCTTCATCCTACAGGATGCATGTGAGACCCTTGACACCCGTTATAGCATGACTCCTCTCTACCAATTTGGCGATATCATCACATGGTCGTTCTACCATCCGCATCACCTGTCTTCGTATGGTGGCGGTGCTGTATATGCTACGACAAAGGAAGATTTCATCCTCTGCGACAGCGTGGCGCATTGGGGGCGGGCATGCAAGTGTCACATTGATGAGGATCTATGCACGGTTCCGCTTGGTCCCTCCCATCAGTTCACGTATGAGAACATAGGGATAAATGTGGAAATGTCGGAACTGAATGCCTGCTTTGGCCGCTGGCAGTTGGAACATTGGAAGGAAATTGAGGCAAAACGGCAGAGCAACTATCAACTCCTTTATGATGCCTTGTCCAGACATCCCAACTTGATTGTCTGGCCATTCCACAACGAACGACATGACTCACCTTTTGTGTTCCCCATTCTTTTGAAGGACAAGACCGTGGGACAAGTCTTTGAAATACTATCTCCATTAGGAATAGAAATCCGTACGCTGATGGGAGGAGCCACTTGTGACCAGCAGGCTTTTGTCGACAAGGTGTCTTATCATGATTGCAGCAATGCGAGATATCTGTCAGAACATACGTTCTTCGTCGGATGCCATCACACACTTACAAACGAAGACATCAAAGTCATATCATCAAGCATAACCCTGAAACTATTGTGAGTGGAGAAAGAAGAACTGAACGAAATAGATAACGTAAAAACGAAAAGTAATTCAAAATGCGAAAATTTCTGATAATATTGTTGTATCCCAAACTTTTAGGCATGGAAGTCTTGATTCATTCATGCCCTATTCGTGGTCATTATATGTGAAAAAAGAAACGCGAATGAATTCTCTAATTCGAAAATTCGGGACAAAAAACTTCGTCGAGACACCTCTCCCCAGCCCTCTCCAAGGAGAGGGAGTTCCTTGATTCCTTAGACAAACAATCATTAAAATGAATTCTCTAATTCGAAAATTCGGGACAAAAAACTTCGTGAGGCCTTCCTGCGTAATGGGCGCTCAATTCTTTCCGTTTCTTCTTTCAGATATTTCTCCAGGCACTTGGCGATTTCGGGGTAATAGTCGCGGAGGGTCTTGTAGCGGTTGCGGTGCTTGGTATAATATTGCATGGCGGTGACGAGTTCAGGCATCCATAGAAAGTCGCGTGCTATCTGGTCATACATCTCAGCCTTTACCTCATCGGCGGTGAACCCGCTCTCTTGCATGTAGATGATGACGGCAGCACGGACGATGCTCTCGTTGATGACAGTGGCAGCATTCCTGTAGGCTTGGTTGCTCATGTTGCGATAGTGGCGTTTCAGCAATTTTTCTCCGATAGGGCCGAACCGGTCGTTGTTAGCGTCGTAGAGTGGGTTGACAAACGAGTGGTTGAACTCGTGGATGAGCGTCGCAGCATAGTCTGTCCCGTTCTCAAAAGCCTTCCCCGTCTTGTCATCCACGCTGTAGCCGCAGATGGCAAAGACCTCCTTGGGTTGGCCAGGCAGTTGACGGCTTGGGCCATAATTGCCTCCGCCATTGGTGAAACCGATGATAACGCCAAACTTCTCCGTCGGCTCTGTGCCATAGAACCGTGGGTACCATTCCTGATGAAAGTATTGCATCACGTTCTGCTCGTAGGTATGCAAGACAGATTCATAAAATGACTGGTGCCGTGTATAGAAATCGTGGAAGCGGGTGTCGGTATAGAATTGGTTGAGACGGACGAGAAACGTGTCAATCTCCACATCCTGCCAGCGCTTTTCAAGGCTGTTTCTGCCTCCTGTCATTGTCACTTTTCGCCCGTCGGCTTCAAGGTTGATCGCCATGTTCATCACGGCATCGTAACTGATGCCATGCTTTGCCCGTAAATTCTGACAATAGGCAATGGCAGGATGGCTATGGAAAGGAGAAAACCACTCTTCTGTTTCTTTTGTATATTGCCCGCCCAAATCCATGCAATACTCACGGAAACCGGCGGTTCTGGACAGGATGGCCATGAGTTCCACGGTCTCGGATACTTCAACCTTGATTTGCGCATTACCCGTCATTGTGACAAGGGTGAGGAGGATGGCTGTAATGGTCTTCATCATTTTCAACGTATCTATCACCCGCCGTTATCTTTTGTCTTTCGACAATCTGGCACGTCTTTTTTCACTAACTCCTCCAAAGCCTACCAAGATGATTTCCTCTATGCGAAAATATGACACTCCATCAGCCATACCATCACAATTCACTTCTTCTATCTCTAAAACATCCGTGTCGAAACTCTTCACCCAACCATAGCACACCATATCGCAATCCAACTTCACCTGTACCAAAAGTCTTCTCTCCTGACACAGACTTAAAACCGTACTCATCAGGTCAAGATCCATCCAAAAGCCTTTCGGCAACTCGTATTGAGGCTGTTGCGGTTTGATGAATTGCTGCATGTTTCCCAAGTATATGGTGTCCTGCTTGATTGAAAACACAGCATCGTTGCGCATGACAAAGTAGCCATCGTCGAGATCGTTGTTGTCGAAGCAATGTAGCAAAAATTCGTCATCTGTACATGCAACAATATACCCCGTGGCAAACCTATCGCAATCGTTGCGGTTGGTGTAGATTTCAATAAAACTGCTTGTTTCGCAAATTTTCTTAATAATATCGTTCATCGTCTCTTGCTGTTTGTTGTTAGACATCAATACTATGATGCAAAATTACTGAAAAAATGGAAAAAGAACAATTATTGAGGTGTTATGTATAGAATCTGATTAATTATTGTTCATTCATGATATTTCTTAGTTCCAACATTTTCACTGAATTATGGCCCTCGTTGAGTATCGTCTTAGTTCATGACGGAATATCCGCTTTCCTTGATGATGTCGTTGTGCTGGCCCGTAGCGAGTTGGTAGAACAACTGGTAGGCCGTGGAGGATTTGTCGGTGTCGGTGCGGACGCTGGCCATCACTTCCGTCACATAAGGATAGGTGCCGTTCTCGATGGTCTTTTTGCTGGGCTCTACGCCGTTCACGCCGATTACCTGTGTGCGGTCATCATTCACTATTGTGTCGTAATAGTAGTATGGCGTAAAGGCGATGCCGTTTTCATCCTGCTCCAATTGGAAATAGGGAGCAAGCATCACATAGCCGACCATTTCAGGCCAGTCAATCATCTTCAGTCCAGCCATGACGATGGTCTCCATCTTCTCTTGACTCCCGGAATTGGGATTGCGTACGTATGGGCTGATTGGCGCATCGTTGCCACCCACTTCCTTCCAGTTGCGTATCTCGCCTGTGTAGATTTTCTGTATCTGCTCGATGGTGAGGTTGCGCACCGGGTTCTTTGGATTGACGATGAAAACAAACGCGTCTTTAGCAATAGGGTAGGAGGTGAGTGCGACACCTTTTTCGTCGGCGTCTTTCTGTTCGTCCCGACTGATGCCTCGTGCCGTGATGATGAGGTCGTCCTCACCGTCTATCAGACTGACAAACGATCCGTGCGTGTTGCGGTTCATCAGAATGCGCTGAAGATCGGTCCTGGCATCAGTGTCGAGTTCATCCCATATCGGTTTTATTGTCCATGTGGCATTGGTGTGCAGGTTCTGAAGCCACTGGCATTTGATGCCAAGCAACCGGTAGACCAGCAGGCTTCGAAGTGGTTCCGTTGAGTCAGAGCCATCGATGACTGGCATATTCGAGAGGGTGAGAGTGGTGGATGCCGTAGGCTTCTCCAATTCTACCACAGGGTCGATAATCAATTCGGGTGTGCGATCATCATCGCTTCCGCCACAAGAGACAAGGGAGAGGACAGAGAGCATCATCAAGGCTTGCATTACTTTCCTGAGCGTGAGGTGACTCGCCCATAGGCCAAAGTCGAGCCTCCAGGGTTTCATTGTTTTCATTGTCTGCTAAGTTATAGTTTTAAATGTTTCTGTCGTAATAAACGTTGATGTTCGAAAATCTTGCATCACTATGCACTAATAATTTCTAAATTGTGGCTGTGTTGCTCTTTGCTGCCCTCACCTTCTATAAGGGTTATACCGTAGGTGAAAGGTCGGAAAAAACCGTTCCCGTGATACACGTCCCCGTGATACGTGTGTTATAAATCCAAACTATTCTTATTCAGCAAGAAATCCATCAGCCCCATCATCAAGATGCCTTTTTCATTGCGCCAAGGCTTGATATTGTCTTTCACAATGACAATTTTCTTGAAAAAGTCATCAATGTTTACCAGCGATTGAGTTTCTTGATCCTCTTTCTCCTTATCAGGGATGGCCAAGGCAGACTGTATATAGTAGCGCTGACTTGCCTGATTGACAACGAAGTCCACTTCAAGGCGCACTCTCTCCTGCTTTCCATCTTCTGTTCTCTTCCGAACTTCAACTTGGCCGACGTCTACCTGATAGCCACGCAAGCAGAGTTCGTTGTATATGACATTCTCCATGATATGGTTCTCTTCCTGCTGGCGAAAGTTTATCAATGCATTTCGGATGCCCAGATCCTCAAAGTAATATTTCGACA